>Ga0163148_10000496_pt1 | contig 53036 bp, 36 predicted proteins | sample OliLakLV19MP7P2_FD_148606 | JGI IMG/M metagenome (GOLD analysis project Ga0163148, IMG submission 148606) | Freshwater microbial mat bacterial communities from Lake Vanda, McMurdo Dry Valleys, Antarctica- Oligotrophic Lake LV.19.MP7.P2 | ecosystem: Environmental > Aquatic > Freshwater > Lake >... | reverse complement strand
TGTACCTAAATAAAGCGTATAAATTGTTGTCTGAAACAATATAAAAGAATCGTTTATTTTTAAACTTTTAGGCATAGCGATTACCTTTACCATTTTTTAATGAATGTTATCTATTAGCATTTTCGTGTATCTGAAAACCTGTTTATTAAGACAGTATTTATTCCGTGAAGTCTTCTGGAGGTTACGAATAATTTTGAGGCAGGTTGATGAAAGCGTTAAAAATAAAATTTGTTATTTCCCTTTCATTGGCAAACCTAAAACAATAAGTTAAAATTAGTGGTACCAGGATGTTAACAAAAAGACACCAAATTGTTAAGTAAAATTTCAAAAAAATTATCTTTGATGGTACTTTTAAAATTGAATAAAATGTGAATTCAACATTATCTATTGTTTGAATAAATAAAGATCAAATTCAATGAAGTATACTATTGATAAGATTAGCATTTTAGCCCATCTACCCTTAAGATGCCATGGGCGGAGGTGAGCCGTATCTAAAAAAGCCCATTATTTTTGTTGCACAACACATTGATTTAACATTCTTACAAAAAACATTAAACTGATATTGGATTTGGAGGTAATATTGACGGAATTAAAACTTAAAACTTGCGCTAAAAGTAAATGTCGTAGGTGAAATGTTGGATGAAAAAACCCTGTCTTTTTCTGTAAACGAACTGGTTTTATCGTAATCAAAATAAGTGGTTATGTTTTGTGCTAATAAATCTCTTATATTAAATTTCACTTCCACTTTACTATTCAAAAAAGTTTTTGCTAATTGAAAATCTATAACTGTTCTTTCTCTGTCATACACATCAGGTACTATCCTATTGCCACCAAGCACCAACCTTTCACCAATTCTATTTACAGAAAGAGTGGAAGATAAACCTGTAGACTCATCACTATACCCAAGCGAACCATTAATAATATAGGGGGATTGGCCTTGTAGAGGACGACTAAGCTCAGTACTACTATCTTTTGACAAGCCTAAAGGAACTTTCGATTTCATGTAAGCTCCATTGCCGGAAAGGGTAAATTTGTTAAGCAAACCATTTTCGTTTTTTGCGCCAAACAAAGTAGAAAAAAGTACCCTAAACTCTGCTTCTGCACCATATAAAGTAGAAGTTGACTGATTTACATAAGTAGCCTCATTAGGATAGATAGGCGATAGAATGAACTCAATGGGATTTGTAAATTTTTTATAAAAAGTGGATATAGAAAGTAGTTGTGATTTACCAGGGTAAATTTCGTATCTAAAATCGAAGTTATCTATTGTAGCTCTTGTAATTTGTGGATTACCATATATGAATAATCCACTTACAAATTCATAAAAACCGAAGGTGGCTAGTTCCCTAAACTCTGGCCTATTAACAGTTTTGCTGTATGATACACGTAAGTTTGTTTTCGGCGTAAGGGCATACACTAAATTGGCAGAGGGCAAAAAGTCAACTTTGGTATAGTCTAAATTAATAGCACCTAATCCTCTTTGGGCAGCTAGTAATTTTTGGTTAAAGCTTTCGAACCGCACACCAGCAACTAGTCTGAATTTTTGAAAAAAACGTTGGTCGTTCATTATGTATGCATGTGTGTTGGTGGATGATGCTATATATTCAGAATTAGGAACTGTACCATCCTGCACTGATATTGCCGCTTTACCATTAGCCATTGGGCCTAAATATTGTCCTAGAAAACGTTGATCGTCCGGCAAATCATAAATGGAAAAATCTTGCTGGTAGGTTGTGCCCTCGTACTGTATGAAATTTAAATCTCTTGTATCAAAATCCCTTTCTCTTAGTTGATAACCTGCACCAATTTTTATAAAATCTTGGCTGTTCTTCCCAAGTTTATAGGGCTGAATAATATCTATTTTGGCACTTTTTAAAATTTCCTGCGAGTTAGTAGAAATCATACTGCCACTTGCACCTCTTGCAGCTGAGCCCCCTCTAAATAAACCCGGAGCTGACAGTAATTGGTTGGGCATTTCTCTGTTAACTTTACTATAAGATGCTAACCAATTTATTTTTGTTTTTTTTGAGCCTATTTGGTGTTCGCCGATAAGTTGGCTGCTGTATATTTTATCTGATATAAATTGCCTGAGTGTTTCTTGCTGTATATTGCTTGAATCAAAGGTTAAATCGACATTTCCAAACCTTCTCACGAGTCTGTTATCTGTATTTACACTTAAGTTATTTTTCCAGCTAATATTGTTTCGATTATTTATTTTGATTCCTATATTCATAAGGGCTGCCCATATTATTTCGTCGTTGTAAATAGAATCTGTTGCTTTTCTTATTTGCCGGGGAAGGTGGTTAAAATCTGAGGGGTCTAGAGAATAGTCTGGGTTGTTATAACTATTTCTTTCGCCAGTAACAAAAGTGAAGTTCCTATTATAGGTTATAGAAAACAAAGAAGAAATAAATTCTTGTTCTTTCCTTTCTACATTCAAACTCTTAATTATCTGAAAATTAAAACTAGGGCTGGTATTGGTTGTTTTTACACCCCATTTGTATTTATCAAAACGTTTTGCTAAATCCAACCGTTCATCAAATGTCAAATTTCCAAATTCATTTTTATCTACTGGTATGCCACTTGGTAATGCTCTGCTGCCATCATCCAGCCCCAGCCAGTCTGTTGCACCTTTCATCTCAGAAAAAAGACGGTTTTTGCCAGTTATTAGCGAGTTGTAACCCTGCCCAATCGTAACGCTGGCAATTCGTTTAAGTGAGGTTGATTTTGTTGTAATCTCTATTATTCCACCTCCAAACTCTCCACTCTTATCAGGCGTTGCTGTCTTATAAATTATTAGGTTATCTAAAATGGCCGATGGGAAAATGTCAAACGCAAATGCCTTTCTATCACTCTCGGTACTTGGTAATGGTGCTCCATTTATGAATGCTGCATTATACCTATCGTTTAGCCCTCTGATTACTGCAAACTTATCGTCTTGAATACTAGCACCACTTACCCTTTTAATTACATCGCTGCTACTTCTGTCGGGAGTTTTTTTAATAGATTCTGCTGTTATACCATCGCTTACACTAGCACTGTTTTTTTGTGCAATTAATAAGGACGCTACTGTTTCTCCAACAGCTTTTAATCTTTTTGATGTTATAGTTACCTCTGTTGATACTTTACCCTCTAAAGAAATACTGATGTCAGTATTTTCATTTTGCTTCACAATAATTTCCTCTATTATTTTGACCTCGAATCCTGCATAAGAACATTTAATAGTGTAGTTGCCAGGTTCCAACTTAGTAAAGGAGAATGTACCGTTGAGGTCTGCTGCTTTTAGAATATTTTTATCAATTAGCGTAAGTGTAGCACCCTCCAAAGGTTGTCCTGAATTTGCATTTATTACTTTTCCGGTAATTTTCCCTGTTTGAGCAAAAAGGCTTTTTGAAACAAAAAATGGCAGCAACAGCAGGTAAACAATTTTCATAAAACCTAATTTCTGCAAAGAAAAAAAATTATTGGCTAAAGGGTATAAACAAATTGTTATACTAACATTAACATTTTAATGAAAAAATTATTTATTCGCAGATTTTCCCGAGAATTATAAATAACAATTACATAATCTATTTCACACAATTACTTACTTCTATTTATCTATTTTCGCAATCCAAAACACAGATGATAATTATTTAGAAAAGTTGTAATAAGACAGTTTCGATTTTTTCTTTTGTATGTCTTATTGCAAAATTATTTAAATGTTACCTCACAATATTAATTGATGAAGAAATTACTAAAAGCAGCCATTTTTTTCCTGATTATCATTCATTATACAAATTTGTATTCACAGAATGTAATGATTAATGTAGCCACTCAAAATTCAGGAATTGTAAAGAAAGGTGAAAATCTTTTTTTTGAGGTAACTATAAATAATACGAGTCCTACCAGGACTGTCCCGGCATTTAAACTAAGGCCACAAATCAGTTTCCCTACCACAGTTGTAGATGTACCAATTACAGGCCATACTTTACCAATGGGCTGGGAAATAGTCTCTAACAAGAAAGGTGTTGTGCTACTTACAAATGGTACAGATCTTATAGCAGAAAACCAAAGCCGTACAATTCTTATAGCAGTTAGAGGAAAAGCTAAGGGTGGGCCATCTACTATTATTGGCAATTTGAATTTTTCAAATGGTATAGCCCCGGGTGCTGTTTTAGGAAGCGCTCTTATAGGTGATAATAATGCAGATAATACTTCAACTTCAACTGTAAGTGTAATAAAATAAGATCAACGATAAACCCATTTATCCAAAATTGATAGCTGAAATGAGAATTTTTAAGTTGCTGATTTTATTTTGTGTTCCATTTTTTTTTCTAAAACAAAATGGATTTTGTCAGGCCAATCCTTCCATGGCAGTTGCGCCCTTAAATGCAGGTTTGGTTTCTTTAGGTGGTACTATTGACCTAGAAATTACGGTTGGAAATACAGGGATTTCAAATATTGCTGCTTATAAATTAAGGCCGGTAATAACTGTTCCTGCCATAGTAAGTATATTACCAAACGTTGAACAAACAGGCCTGCCAGCAGGCTGGTCAATTGTAACTAATACCGGGTTACAAATCCGTATTTGTAATGGCGCTGACGTGATTGGCGGATCCTCTTCGAGAACCATATTTATTAAAGTAAAGGGCGTCTCAACAGGCGGCCCTTCTACGTTTTCGGGACAAATAAATTTTGCAAACGGAGTAAGTTGCGCCATTGCAGGTCCAACAGTTTCTGGAAATAATACGGCTGATGATTTTTCTACATCGACTGTTAGAGTTGTAGCAGGCTGCAGTTTAGGAATTAGTGCTACTGCAGGGAGTATTTTATGCAACGGTGGTGTCACAACAATTAATGCTAATGTAACTACAGCACCCGATCTTGTTGAATATAGTATATCTGGGGGGGCACCTTTTCAACCAAGTAATGTTTTTAATAATGTAGTTGCTGGAACATATGTAGTAAAAGCACGAGATGTATATAATCCTACCACATGTGTTGTGTCTGCCACATTAACTATTGTAGAACCTACTATTTTACCTGTACCAACTTTGAATATAATACAACCAACCTGTACTTTTTCTGAAGGAGGTATAACCATTACTTCAGAAATAACAGGTTTAAGTTTTAGTGTAGACGGAAATAACTTTTCTGTATATCCGGCAGGCGGATATTTACTTCCGCCAGGTACACATTCAATAATCGCAAAAAATGTTAATAATTGCTTATCACCAACTACCATAATTATTGTTGATGCACAACCTCAGATACCTTCAACCCCTGTCATTGGCACTATAACCCAGCCGAGCTGTACAATATCTACTGGATCAATTGTTCTAAATGATTTGCCGGACGGTTCATGGGTTATACAGCCCGGGGCTCTGTCGGGAAATTCAACTTCTGCCTCAGTAATTAATCTTGTAGCAGGCTCTTATTCGTATACTGTTACAAATGCTGCTGGGTGTTCCTCGCTTCTTACTGCTAATACAGACATAACTGCTGAAGCTGGGGCAGCTGATGCTCCATTAGTTACATTGTTACAACCTACCTGTACTACGGCTACAGGTTCCCTTATAATTACATCATCTGTAACAGGATTGACTTTCAGTTTAGATGGAAGTGAATTTGCAAGCTATCCAAATGGGGGCTTTATCGGAATCTCTGCCGGAAACCATAGTTTAGTTGCACAAAATTCAGGTGGTTGTTTATCTCCGTTTACAAATATTTTGATTGAAGAACAGCCAGCTTCGCCGCCTGCACCAGCCGTTAGTGTGGTGCAACCTAGCTGTACCGTCTCAACAGGTATGATAATGGTTTCTTCAATCCCAACAGATTTAACCTTTAGTTTAGACGGCGGTTTTTTTACTAATTATCCCGATGGTGGTTATGTTGCAACTACGGGGGTCCATTCCTTAGCAGTGCAAAATCTTAGTGGATGTATCCCAAATATTACAAGTAATATTATCGTAAATGAACAGCCAGCTACACCCTCTTTAACGCCAGTATTTACACCTATTACCTGCTTTGGCGGCAACAGTATAATAACGGCATCTGCTTCCGGCGGCGTTTTGCCTTACGACTACAACATCAATGCAGGTGCGTTTCAAAATGAAAATGTTTTCACGGTTGGTGCCGGTTCTTACATAATTTCTGTGAAAGATTCAAATGGATGTATTGGTAACAGTAGCGAAATATTAATTACACAACCATCGGCAATCACTGCCACTGCTTCTGCTTCCGCTATAGCCTGTAATGGGGGTGATGCAACCCTTACTGTATTTGCCACCGGTGGGTTAGGTGCCTATGAATATAGTTTAAACAATGGTACTTATCAATCTACCAACGCATTTAATGTAATAGCAGGAACCTATTCGGTTAAAGTAAGATTCATAGATAACCCTGGTTGTTTTACATCTGTAAGTACAGTTTTAAATGTGGCACAACCAGGTGTTTTGAAAGCTTCCGCTACTGCAAAACCGATAGGTTATTGCGGAGGAAATACATTAGTAAACGTTTTAGCGTCAGGCGGAACTCCTCCTTACAGAGATGCTGGTAATTTTGTTAAGGGGCCTGGCAATTGGACTTTTATTGTACTAGATGCAAATGGATGCAGCTCTTCTGCAGATGTTCTTGTGTTTCCCCCCGGATGTTTAGATCTAAAAGTATTTCCAAATCCTTCTCAAAATACTATTACAGTAAATCATTCTGCTTCTGTTGGAGCCTCATCGTATTTGCAAATTTTTTCAGAAAATGGTTCTAAAGTTTTGACACATAATGTACCTAGGAATGGTTTCATAACTACACTCCCCATTTCTAAACTGCCTATAGGAAATTATTTTATTGTTTATATAAACGGTGATGAGAAAAAGGAAACAAAGTTTGTAAAAATAAATAATTAAACAGGCTGCTTGAAATAAAAACTAACACTTATAATACCTCAAAAAAATAAAATGACACTAAAAAAATTTACATTAATCCTTCTTCTGGTAGCTTTTGCGACAACAAAAATATTTGCACAGGCTAATCCATCGATAGCTGTTGCGCCTTCAAATACTGGCGTAGTTTCAGTGGGTGCAACCAATGATTTTACTTTAACAATCGGTAACACAGGTACAGCAAGTATTGCATTGTCTAAATTACGCCCTATTGTTACTATACCTGCGAGTGTTACATTTTTAGCAAATATACTTCAAACGGGGTTGCCTGCTGGTTGGACAATTCTGTCTAATACAGGTTCTCAGCTTCGTTTGTGCAACAGTGGGTTTGTGGTGCCTCCAACTTCTTCAACCGATATCATTCTCAAAGTGAGTGGAGTTACCATTTTTGCAGCGCAAACTTTTACTGGTCAGATAAACTTTGGTAATGGCACTACCTGTGCCGCTGGTCCCACTGTTGCAGGTAACAATACCGCTGATGATTTCGCTACTTCTACGATTGAAGTTGTTGCGGCTCCAGCCTGCGCTATTACAGTAACTTCTTCTGCCGGAACAATCGCTTGTAACGCTGGTACAACAACATTAACTGCAACTGCCACTGGCACTGCTAATCCTGTAGAATACAGTCTAAATGGCGCTGCTTTCCAGGCTCTTAATACTTTCACAGTAAATGCTGCCGGTTCACCTTACACAATTACCGCAAGAGAAGTTGCTACGCCAACTTGTACCGCTACTGCAACTGCTGTAACAGTAACTGAGCCAACTGCTGTTACTGCTGCTGGTGTTGTGTCTTCTGCTATAGTTACTACAGGTGGTACGGGTGCTGTTTCCGTAACAGGTTCGGGTGGTACCGGCACAATAACTTATACAATTACAAGCGGTACTACTACCAACACAACTGGTGCTGCTACCGGTATCTTCACAGGTTTGCTGGCTGGCACTTATGTAATTACTGCTGCTGATGCAAACGGATGTACCGGTGTTAGCAATAGTGTTGTTTTAGCAGATGGTGCAGCTTGTACCATTGCCGTATCTGCAGCTGCTGGTACCATTAACTGTAATGGTGGAACTACCACGCTTACTGCAACTGCAACCGGCGCAACAGGCGCTGTAGAATACAGTTTAAATGGTGCTGCTTTCCAGGCAGGCAATACTTTCACGGTTAATGCTGCCGGTTCTCCCTATACAGTTACCGCAAGAGAAGTTTCAAGAACAACTTGTACTGCCACTGCAACTGCTGTAACGGTTATGCAGCCAACTACTGTTACTGCCGCTGCTGCTGTTTCTAACGCTATCGTTTTTGAAGGTGGCACTGGTGCTGTTACCGCAACAGGTTCGGGTGGTACCGGCACAATAACTTATGTAATTACAAGTGGTACTACTATCAACACTACTGGCGCTGCTACTGGTATCTTTACTGGATTGCTGGCCGGCAGTTATGTAATTACTGCTGCTGATGCAAATGGATGTACAGGTGTTAGCAACAGTGTTGTTTTAGCAGATGGTGCAGCTTGTACCATCGCTGTATCTGCTGCTGCTGGTACAATCGCTTGTAATGGTGGAACTACCACGCTTACTGCAACTGCAACAGGCGCACCAGGCGCTGTAGAATACAGTTTAAATGGTGCTGCTTTCCAGGCTCTTAATACTTTCACAGTAAATGCTGCTGGTTCACCGTACACAGTTATTGCGAGAGAAGTTGCAAGAACAACTTGTACTGCCACTGCAACTGCTGTAACGGTTACGCAGCCAACTACTGTTACTGCCGCTGCTGCTGTTACTAACGCTATCGTTTTTGCAGGTGGCACAGGTGCTATTACCGCAACAGGTTCGGGTGGTACCGGCACAATAACTTATGTTATTACAAGTGGTACTACTATCAACACTACCGGTGCTGCTACCGGTATCTTTACAGGTTTGCTGGCTGGCAGTTATATAATTACTGCTGCTGATGCAAACGGATGTACCGGTGTTAGCAACAGTGTTGTTTTAGCAGATGGTGCAGCCTGTACCATCGCTGTATCTGCTGCTGCTGGCACAATTGCTTGTAATGCTGGAACTACTACGCTTACTGCAACTGCAACCAATGCAGTTGGCGCTGTAGAATACAGTTTAAATGGTGCTGCTTTCCAGGCTCTTAATACTTTCACAGTAAATGCTGCCGGTTCACCGTACACAGTTACTGCAAGAGAAGTTGCAAGAACAACTTGTACTGTTACTGCAACTGCTGTAACGGTTACGCAGCCAACGGCTGTTACTTCATCTGCTGCTGTAACTACCCCGGTTACTACAACCGGAGGAACAGGAACTATTACTGCAGTTGCCAATGGCGGCACAGGTGCATTTACTTATGTAATTACCAGTGGAACAACTATAAATACTACCGGAGCTTCATCAGGCATATTTACTGGCTTACTTTCTGGTAATTATACATTTACTGCCACTGATGTAAATGCTTGTGCATCACCTGCTACTTCACCTGTATTTTTAAGCGATTTCCCGGCTTTACCAGTTACACTTTCTGGTTTTAATGCAGTTTTAGTTAACTGCCAACCTTCACTAAAATGGGCAACTGAAGGTGAATTAAACAGTGAGAAATTTGAAATTGAAAGATCCAATCAAAAGGCTGTTAACTGGCGTAAAATTGGCGAAGTTGCTGCACAGGGCACCAGCACTATTAAAACTAAATACAACTTTACAGATAATAATATAACATCAGAAAAAGTGTTGTACCGTTTAAAAATAATTGATAAAGATGGCAGGTATAAATATTCACAGGCATTACCTGTAACTGTCAACTGTAAAACGATGCAGCTAACTGTGTTTCCTAATCCGGTGCAAATTGGCCAGTTGTACGTAAGCCTTACCGGGACAAAAGGAAATACGCAGGCAAGATTACTTTCATCAACAGGACAGGAAATATTTAAAGCCAACATCAATAACGGCACCAACTCTTTCAATGTTTCAAAAATTGCAAGCGGTGCATACGTACTAAGCGTAGAAGATACAAATGGTTTTAGTAAAAAAATAAAGGTGCTGATTCAGAATTAATTGATTACTCTGAAATTTAAAAGAAAGAAACCGTCTCTGCAATGAGGCGGTTTGCTTTTTGCTATAAACCAAATAACCGGGATTTATTTATAACTGACAATTTTTCTTATACGCAAAGGGTAAAAAAGAGTTAGAACTTCTGCTACTTTTGAGCAAATATTTTAGTTGCAACGAAATAGCTTTAATGAGCAGACATCATTAAGTTAGTATTAAACAAATTGAAAATAATTATGGTTGTGAAGACAAGGTAATAAGGTTGAATATATTTAATGATCAACTCTACTAAGGTTTAAAAACTCAGATAGTTAACGTCACTAATTTGCCCCTTCAAAAAAATATGAATCAAAAGCCTATAAAACGTAATATGGGATTCTAAATCTCATTTTTTGCTGTTTCACCAAAGCATGTTTGTTGTTTTTAGATAATTGAAGTTTTGACTATGCTGTTTGTTGCTGTTGCTACTTTCCTGGAAACCTTAAACATCTATAATTAAACTGTTCCAATGTTACCAAGGTATTAAAAAATTGTAAACTAATTAGTATAACCCGATAAGAACTGCGATTGAATTTATATTTGATTTAAAGATCAAAATGGGCTTAAAAAAGGGGAAAATATTGTTGGTCACTGGCATGGAAAATGATTTGCATCCGATTACTTCCAGGTTACAGAAAGAGGGATATGAAGTACTTGTAACTGACATTATAAATATTTCAGATTTTGCAAAAATCTATTTTCCTTTTGCAGTTATTTTCCACCAGGAAACGCTTGAAATAAATTTGTTGCATACATGTAAAATAATGCGTTTGCAAAGAAAATTTAATTCATGTTTTTTTATTTTTTTATCAGCTTTTAACGATGAAGATTACATTATTAAATGTATTGAAACAGGATTTGATTTTTATATACCGCTGCCGGTTAGCCCCTTACTACTCGTTAGTAAAATCAATGCAATAAACAGAAGATTTCTTAACGGGCATAATACTTTATCCAGGCAAGGCAACATATTAATTGATCGTGAAAAATACCTGATAGAATACAACAATACGCAGATTTACTTACCTATAAAAGAGTTTGAATTATTAGCGTTGCTAATGTCTAAACGTGGAACGGTATTTTTTCGGGATGAAATATTAAACCGGGTTTGGAATAATAAGGCAACTGTAAGAACAATTGATGTACATGTTTCAAGGCTCAGGCAAAAATTAGGAATGGATTGTATCAAAACAATTAAAGGAATGGGTTATAGACTTACTTTATAAAATTTGTTTTGCAGATTTAAATAAAATTTAAAACCCGACACAATATTATTACTGTGCCAGGTTTTAATTTGAAGACGAACATCAGGAACATACTGAAAATCCTGCAACATGTAAAACTTTATTTTTACAAATTTCTTAAGAATTACTTAGGTAACAATACGGAATCTATCACATGAATTACACCATTGGTGGCTTTCAAATCAGTTGCTGTAACGGTCGCCTTACCACCATTTTCGTCTGTTAATACTACCTTGCCATCTTCAATAGCAGCAGTTAGTTTTCCACCTGCCACTGTTGTTAAAACTACTTTGCCCTTACCTTTATTGATTGCTCCCAAAACGGCTTTTGCATCCAGGTTTCCAGCAACTACATGGTAAGTTAATATGCCGGCAAGCGCAGCTTTGTTTTCCGGCTTTAATAAATTGTCAACAGTGCCCGCAGGGAGCTTTGCAAAAGCATCATTGGCGGGTGCAAACACAGTGAAAGGGCCTTTACTTTTTAAAGTTCCTACAAGATCTGCAGCTTTAACAGCGGCAACCAGTGTGGTGTGTGCTTCCGAACCAGCGGCTACATCCACAACATCTTTTTCTGTTTGTGCCATTACGTTAATGGACAGTAATACTGCTGCAAAAAATAGTGCTGCAATTTTAATTGATTTCATAATTTTTTGTTTTTTTAAAAGTGAGAATGAGCTTGGCTAAAAGATATTAAACAAGACTTTTCATGAAAAATGAATAACGTAACATGGCATACTATGTTCAGCATATTGAAAATACTTTTGTTAATTAATCTGTAATAAAAAAGGCAAAGGCGTAATTGAATCTTTTCATTAATTCCTAATTTTTTTCCGGCGACAAATCTTCAATATCAGGCTTAAAAATATTTATCAGTATAATTTTATAACCAGCATTAATCCTTTCGTTTTAAAATAGTTTACCAATTAAACGATGCATTGCTGCGTTTGATCTGCCACTATCTTTTTCCACAAATTTTGAGGCACATAAAGTGTTAAGTACGCTTTCTTTTGCAACCATGTGTAAAATAAAAAGTAAAAAGATAACACCCGTTAAAACAATGATATTATTGTTGTTTGGTGATATTAAAAAAGATGTGCAAACCAATAAAGGTTGGTGGCATCAGGCAGGGAAAGATGGTAAGGATTAGATGTTATTTTATAAAACAGTAAAATTCTGTCACTGAAAGATCAGGTATCCACCAACACTGCAATTGATGATTTAGAAGATTTGTATGTCCGAACCATTTTGTAAAATTTTACTTAAAATACTTTTTTTGATTAGTTCTTAATTTTCTACTGGCTTTGTTTGCCGAAGGCTATTATACATGTCGTGCATTATTTGCATGTGCGGTGCGGTTAACACAGCAAGACCTAAAAAAAGATAGCCCACAATGGCATTGCTGCTAACGAACATAAAGCCTGTTAAACCAAATAAACCAATTCCACCAATTGCAAGAATGCTGTACAAGACAATTTGCCTGGTTATATTATTTTTAGTGTAAAAACTATTCTTTCTTAGATAGATGATAATATTATTTAGAGAAAGAACGGAGTGCCATACAACAAAATAAAATGTGAAACCAAGCAGCATGGGCAGGTTAAAAAGTATTAATAGGATAACTGCAAAGCGTATTAAAAACTCTCCCTTATCTTTTGAATCGGTATTGTTGTTCCGTAAAAAATAAACAAAGGTTGTTGTAAAAAATAATATTCCGGAAACAGAGATAATATTGTAACGGTGAAGGTCCAGCCAGTTAATGAGGGCAGCGTTTTCTTCGCCTGATTTAAACATTTGAAACAAAGGTTTCACTTCTTCAAAATGATGCAGCAGTATAACACAAAGAATCAATAATCCATAGGAAATAACGAATAATTTTCCAATAAACGTATTGGTTTTAAATTGGTATAAATCGGTCTCACCAAAATGATAGGCAGCAAATAAAATAAACAAAAGATTACCCGCAACCGGGAAAAACCACAATGTTACCGCAAATAAAAAAAGACGGCTTATATAAACAACAAGAAAACGAACACTTGAAAATTTCTTTTCACTGTTACCAGCGTTTTTTGTTGCTACCAGTAAATCGGCTGCCCCGTGCGGTACACCCAGCACAAGAATGCCACATAAAAAAATAATAAACTGAACACCGGTATCAATCGGCAATATGTATTGCTGAAAAAGCAAAAGGATACATCCTGCGACTAAAAGTGTAAACCTTAACATACTCAGTTTTTAAAAGTGACTTTTAAAAATAAAAAAGTGCAATACATGATGTATTGCACTTTTTTACTAATTCTTAAGCATGTGCAGGTGAAGAAACCTTATCTGATTGTGCAAGTGCATAAATCACTAAGCCAAATCCGATTTTGTTAATGGCATCGCCAATGTTGTAGACAATATCCATAGATAGCCCTTCAAAAACACGGAACCCAAACAGGCCGCCGGCAGTACCAGCAATATACCCGATTGGATAAATAGCCCATCCAACAAGAACGAACCATCCCAATGTTTTTACAGCTTTGTTAACTGCTGGTCCTGCATTGCCAGCAAGTTTAGCAACTTCTCCAAACCATACCAGGTAAACAATGTAGAAATAAGCAATACCGCTTATTAATCCCCAAATCCAGCTTTGAGTTTCTTTACCGTAAATAGCTTCACCAATGTAACCGGTTACCAGCATTACAACAGATGCAAGAATAAGTTGCCACAGCAACCCAACTTTTCCACCAACTTTTTTTGTAATCAGGTAAAACTCCACGCACATTAATGGCACTGTTAAAATCCAGTCAACATAGCGAAAGAAGATTGGTGATTCACCTGTATCCAAATTGTAGCCTCTCATGTAGTAATAATGCACGGCTGCAATAAAAGTGATAAGGCCGGAAACCAGAACAGATGTACGCCACTTTTGTGGAACATTGTTCAACTCAAAGAAAAAGAAAACAGAGGCGGCCATCATGGCCATAGTGCCTACGAAAAATGTAAATGCAACGTAATTGTCTGTTGCGATTGGGAGAACCCCCAGGAGTGTTTGATTCATATAGATGGTTTTAGTTTACGAGGTGAAAGAATCATACTGTACTAATTAAAAGATTAAACAGAATGCGTTCGTTGTTTAAAGTTAAACAGTTTGTTTATAGAAAAAGTTTAAACTTTTCAAAATATTTTGAAAATTCTATTAGTATGAATAAAAATGGAAGCTCAGCATAATTATTTGTAAAACTTTTTAGCATAAATAGTCAACTTTAAATAAACAGAAATTAAAAACGATTTAAAATATTTAGCTGTCTGCAAGAGGGATAAAACATTTTTGTAAAGATTTAATTGATATAAATACAAAAAATATTAAACAGCATCGAAAGGATGATATTAATCCGCACTTTATCCAAGGTACTTCTCACATTTCTTCCAAAATGAAAAAAATGAATTGTAATTGCCTGTTACTTTACTAAACATCCAGTCTCTGCTGTCTTTTATTCCGGGATAATAAGTAAAGGCGGGATGTTCTTTTGAGATAATACATTCATCCATTCCGGTTGAAGCGTTTTTATACAAACTGATTATATCAGCAATTTCACCGGTATATATTAGTATACCATCAATGTTTTTCGACAAGTCAATTACAAACTGCAATACCTTTTTACTAACCGGGTATTTTTTAAAATGAGATGGTTCTAGTAACAACACCCTGTTTACATCTTCATCCTTTCGCCAAAGTATATCAAGGTTGTACGAGTTATAGATAAGCGTTGGCTTTTGGGTATCAAGAATGGGAAATTTTGTTACAGGCAATATTGTTTCCAATACCAGGTTGGTTGTTGTCATTAAATTTTCGGGCACGGGCATCGCTATAATGTCTTCATAGTTTTTATCTAAAAAACTATGCTGCTGTTTGCTGAATGCATACTTGTTTACATTCTCCTGGTTAAAATAATATTTTTTTGAAGCAAAAGCAGCTGCCACCCATTGCCAGCTGCAATTGTTGCTGGCAATGTCGCCGTCGAGTAAATGATAATACATCCATTGAGAAGGCTGAAGCCAATGTGCTTTTGCCATATTGCATGCTAATGAAGCTGTGTACATTCTTACATGATTGTGCATGTAGCCGCTGCTATATAAATTCTCAATCGATTTGTCTATTGCTTCGATACCAGTTGCGGCTTTGTCCAATGCTGTTAGCATTTGGTGGTGCAACACATCAGGCTGTGGCTGTTTAATATCTTTCCAAATATCATCACCTGCATGTTGCCATACCCTTTGATAATATTCCCGCCAGGCCAACTCTTGTAAAAATTTTTCTATCCGGTAAGGTTTATACCCTTTTTGCAAAACAGTTTCCATTACCTGTTTTACAGAAATAATCCCTCTCGAAATATAAGGTGATAAATAAGTGACCTCACCGTTGATAAAATTTCTTGTTTTGGCATATTGCACAGGGTTAATGTTTTGCATCCTTTGCAATATCTCCTGATATCCTGTAGGGAAAACTGGATTTGAAAGATAGTCGTCGTTATCAAAAATTATGTTGGCCATCAAAAATGAATTTAATAAAGTATTCCTCCAACAAAATCAAAACGATTTTGTTGGAGAAGCCGGTTTTTAGTTCTCTTCAAATCAATAGCAAAGGGCATTTATTAATAAAACTGTTAAGAATTATACTATAATGTTCTCTCTGAAAATCACTATCAGTTTTAATAAGGAGGTGCTGGGTTGTAAACTCAGGATAGCATTTCATCTTTTTTTGCTCGGTAACAATACCAGCAACTCTATTTTTTATTGAACGCTGCAGATAGCTGTAGTGACCAATACCAACGATGGTAAAACATCGCACCAAGCAACTACATCCGCAAAAAATAATTAAAAACAACATCAGAAAGATAGCTTTAGTGGCCTTATTTTTAAGAGTTGGTGATTAATGGCCCCTGGTTTTTGTAATAAAAAGTTTTTAGGAAAAGATGTTGGCTTAGCAGCATGCAGAAATTAAAACTTGAATTACAACGAAAATATTTATTACATTTAATAACCATTTTTTATCTGTGTATAATATGCCAAAGAAAGTTTACATATCATCTACCTACAAGGATTTGGTTGTTTACAGGGAAGCTATCAGGGATATGTTCCAGTTTAAAGGATTACAGGATGAATACAGCCTTGTATCCATGGAAGGATATGTTTCCGAAAATGGCAAAAGGGCTATTGACGTATGTTTGGAAGATGTGCGGAAAGCGGATATTTATATTTTGATTTTGGCAAAAAGGTATGGTTCTATTGTGGAAGGAACAAGTGTTTCCTATACAGAAATGGAATACATAGAAGCCGGAAAAGTTGCCAAAATTAATCCTCTATACAAAATATTTGTGTTTTGGAGTAAGGATGAAAATGAAAAAGATGATTTTGCTGATATTCTTGGACTGGATAATGTAGCATTGGAAAATTTCTATAACAGCGCCCTTAACAACAATGCTTCTTTTATACATCCTTTCTCATCACCCGATAATTTATGTAAACAGATATTACTCACTTTTAATTATAATTTTAAAAAGCCCGGAAATTTAAACGATTACCAGGATGCCCTGTTGCTGATGGATCGTGTGGATCAGTCTTACTGTTTTTCAAGACTAATTAGAGAAAATGCCAACTCTTTTTATTTTAGTTCGGTATATGAAAATAATCCAAATGATTTTGTTGAGCGTTTATATGATTTGGAAATGGGCGGAAAGTATAAGAAGTGTAATATTGAACTTGCGCAATTTCAATCCGTTGATCCGGGTAAGTTCAGGGATTCATTTATAGGCCAATTATCAACTCAGTGGGGGCAAGACGTAGCAGGCTATCAATTTGATAATGCTGACAAGCTTTTCTTAAGCATTGAAATCAATTCTATCGAAATAAACAGTGATATTAAACTACAGAATCTACATAATATATTGGTTGAATTTTTACGCCTTTATCTTATTAAAGATGGAAAAAACTGCATCAACAGGGTATTCTTTATTTTCTATATCTGCCAAAGTAATGAGAGCCCGGTAAATAAAAAATTCGATGATTTTATCAAGGGATTGGTTGAGTCTTTGCAGCTATCGGGTTGTCTCACTTCAATGGATCAACTGAGTGATGTTACAAAAACAGACACCCGAAATTGGCTGGGGAATTTTGTAAAGAGTTATACATTTGATCAGGATGACCTGGATGACTTGCTGCAGATTAGTGATAACCCGTTTAAAACCTTTAAAATGAAAGAAGTGAATAAACTTATTAAGGGTTGGATTAAAAAGAATTTATTCAGCAACTAACTATAGTATTTATGCAAATAACCTCCATTGCCCCCGATAATTATAAGCCAAGTGAAGAGCTGCTGGCTGCGGTTAATACGGCGCTCTTTTTACAGCGTCCGCTTTTATTATCTGGCGACCCGGGAACCGGTAAAACCGAATGTGCTGATTTTGTAGCCCGCCAATTGCAGCTTGCCTATCCTGATAAATTTAAAACAGCAATGGCAATGCGGTTTAATACCAAATCTGTTTCACAGTCTACCGATCTTTTTTATCAGTACGATGCGGTGGCACATTTTGGAGATAAGGAAAATAAGTTGAAGGAAGCTTTTATTTCCTTTAATAGTTTGGGTGCAGCATTATTATCAACACTAGCGGTTAATAATGACTGGTTTAAATTTTGCAATTACGAAACGGTGGTTGTAAAGAAAAATGTAGGGTTTGGCTCCGTAGTATTAATTGATGAAATAGATAAAGCTCCCCGTGATTTCCCCAACGACCTGCTGGCTGAACTGGAAAAGCCGCCTTTTAAATTTAGTGTAAAAGAGCTTACAGGTTTTGAAATTATTCAAAACACAGAAAAGCCAATTGTAATAATAATTACCAGTAATAATGAGAAGGGCCTGCCAGATGCTTTTCTGCGTCGTTGTGTTTTTCATCATATTAATTTTCCGGGTCCGGATATGTTGTTAGACATTGTAAAGATAAAAATGAAAACAGAAAATCCTTTTTTTGAAGTAGCCATTGCTATGTTTCTGGAAATGCGTAATAAAAAAAATATTAATAAGCCACCGGCTACTTCTGAATTAATTGACTGGATATCCTGTCTCAGGGAACGGGATCTTTTAAACAATGATTTGCAGAATTGGAAAAATGCTGACGCAGGTTATCGAAAAAAAATTGCTGATACGCTGGGCATTATAGCCAAAACTAAAACCGATTTTGACACGCTAAGAAAGGAAATTGAAGGAAGTTAATGTGCATATTTCAACTGATTTATCCAGCGGCAACATTGTTTTGCCGCTGTATGATTTTTATGCAGCCTTAAAGCAAAATAATTTTCTGGTAACGCCACAGCAAATAGCTGATGCAAACAGAATTATATCCCAATATGCCGCTGTTGTTAGAAACGAACACGAACTGTGCAATTACCTGGTACCTGTGTTTGCCAATAGCCTGGAAGAACAGGTACAGTTCATACAAATATTTGATGATTTTTTTACTGCAAAAAAAATAACTCCGGGAAAAAAAGTTGAAAATAAAATTAAAAAAAGCCATTTAAGAAAACACTGGTGGAAATATATGTTGGCATTGCTTGTAATTATTGCCGGTGTAATCTTAAAATATTACTTAGTTAAACCATCTCCTAAACCTGCCATTACACTTAGTTATCATCTTATTTACCCGGATTCAACGGAGCCCCAAAAAACTTTTTTACAAAGCCCACAAATTAAACTGACTGTTAAGCTGGTAGTAATAGATTCATTGCAGAAATTTATTGTAAAAAAGCAAAAAATCAACTGGGGCGATAGCTCTGTTGTTGATACCGCAGCTTCTCATCTTTATAAAACAGCAGGTAATTATACACCCACAGCTTATGTTGATGTTTATTACGAAAACCAGTTTCAATATGCCGATACAATATCCAATCCGGTTCCTGTATCAATCTGTTTTAATAGATCAACCATCAACTTAAAGGCATTTCCCGGCGATTCAGTAAAAATTGGGGAGAACATTAAACTGAAAGCCCTCATCAACGGAAAAAAACCAGACAGTATATATTGGTCTAACCAGGATCAATCACAGTTCAGAGAAGGGAAATCCAGCGAAATTATTGCATCCTTTAAAAATGCGGGTGTTCAAATATTTAATTGCAAAGCCTTTTACGGAGATAAAAATTCACCCTGCAATGTAGAAAGTCAAATCAGCTTTTCAGTATATGATTCAAGCCGGAAACCTCAGGTGTTATTTAGCCCTGCTGCAACTGCAAAGCCTGTTAAGTTATCACATAAAGTGTACGCATACTGGTTTTACATTGCAGCAGTATTAGCGGCTGTTTCTTTATTTCTGTCGGGTTATTTTGCACTTCGCTGGTACAAAAACAAAAACCGAAAATTAAATGAAGAAAATCAAAGCCATCACCAGTACGATGAATTGGTTCGGTCATTTTCAGGTAAGGTTGGTTCAGCAGATATCCTGTTTCAAAATAAGAATTACCTGCCGTTGCCCGAACAGGAACTGGGTATTATTACAAGGTTGATGCGTTTGCGTATCAGCGATGAAGCATCCTACATGAACATTCAAAAAACAATTTTAAAAGCTATTTGCAATGCAGGTTTTTTTAGCCCTGTAATGTCGGCCCGAACACAGCAAAGCGAATTTCTTGTTTTAATTGAAGAGAATAATACAAATGATCAGCAGGTAAAACTGTTTGATTTTTTGACAGACCTGTTAAAAAAACAAAACGTTTATATTGATAAATTTTATTACCGGTCCCAACCCAATCTTTGTTACAATACAACGGAGGTAAACGGCATTAGCCTGGAAAAGCTAAGTGAAAAATTTCCGGATCACGTACTGTTGATTTTTGGCAATGCATACCAGTTGATCTACCCGCTTTATCCTGTGATAGATCAGCAGTATATGCAATTGCTCAATCGCTGGCAGTATAAAGCAGTAATGACACCGGTTCCATTTTTAGACTGGGGTAATAAAGAAAAAAAAGTGTTGCTACCGGAGCTGCCTGTTTTTCCGGTTGATACACCAGGGCAATTAATGCTAATGAATAAATTATTTGTAGAAGACATTAATATACTCTCCGAATTACAACAGTTCAGCAGTGATTTTTATGATACCGGATTGGTAGATTTTGAAGATGTTGATGAACTGTACGAGTATTGCGCAGAGGCTAAGTGGGCGAATATTCCCGGTGGCTTTAATTATTCAAATATACTTTTTCAATGGATTGCGGCTCTAGCTGTTTACCCCAAAATAAAATGGGAAATAACAATTGTTATCGGTAAAGCCATTCTGGAAAAATATGACCACCCACAGGAATTGAACTTTACCAATCTGCTCCGCATAGTTAGAATCAGTTGGATGAAAGCGGGACAAATTCCTGAATATACCCGACTTAATTTATTAAAAGCATTAATGATAGAAAATGAAATTCTTGCAAGAGAAACGATTCTGTTGGTTTTAAATGAAATACCGGAAACAGATTTGAACAAAGATCATTTTGCTTTCGAAGAAAAGGAAACACAAAGAATTATTAATGAGTTTAATTTATACGCTTACAACCCGGTAAAATATGCAGGTTACAAAAACGCAAAGGAGTTATTTGCACAACTGAATCAGAACAACCTGGTGATGGATACAACAGCAAAAACTTACTTTGAAAACCCTTCACAAGGCTGGACAACATTAATCAACCAGCCGCCTGATGCAGCTGCTCCGCTTGCAAAATTAACTAACACCCCATTGGCCAATTACCTGGATACAAAACCAAAAGAGAATAATCAACTAACAAATATCTACTTGTGGGCAACCGTTCTTTCATCTATCCTGTTTGTTACCTCAGTGATTGGCTTAATTGCATTGGTTGTACTCAATTTTTCTAACAGCAGTAAAGTGGATGTGTTCAGGTACCAGCAACAGTTGAATAAATCAATTAAATTTAATTTTAGTGATACTGCGTTTTCAGGCACAGTAAACAATGCGTTGCTAAATGTTGATACTGCTCAGGTTGAGCTAAACAACAATCAAACATCTTTATTGATGCTTACTATTGATGATTCTGTAAAATATATTTCGGTTAGTTTGAACGATAACATTGTTTTTGATACAGCCGTTAGCATACGTTATGATGAATACAATATAAAATTTATATCAGATACAACAAAAGCAATTAACAAAATTGCCCATCCAAACCTAACAACCGGAACCTGGGTATTACACAACGCAATTGATGTTGCAAATGCAGATTGGAGCAATTCTACGCTCAAATTTACTTCGCAAAAAGATACTACCGATGGGCTGGTACTTGAGGGAATATTTTCGTGGAGCCAAAATTCAATCTTAGTAGGAACCGAAATTTTTAGAGGCAACTATTCAGATAAAACCAGGATGATTGGGCTTAAAGGAAGCGACACAAAAAATGTTGGCAAAGAATTCATTGCATTAGGCAACTATTCGGCCGTGCTATCATCCGATGGTAATTACTTATCTAATGGTACATTCGAGTCTGCGGACGGACAACAGGTAAATAAATTCCGGAACAAATGGAATGCGACCCGGGATTCCGGGATAATGAAAATTATTAGCCCGGTAGTATCAATACAGGTATCCGACGTAAGCCTGATAAAAAGTGCCAATGCATTTAAGAAGGAACTGGAAAGCAACGGCTATAAGGTTAACCCGGTAGAAGTAAAAAATTACAATTACAACAGCGATATATATTATTATAATAACGCCTTGCAAGGTAAGGCTAAGGGAATTCAAAAAATTTATAGCAAGTATTACCCGGCTTTAAAAGTACAGGCTAATTTAAGAAACACTGGTCAACAGGCACCGTTTGCCAATTCAATTATTGTTTGGATAAAGCAATTGCAGTCGTCGGGCATTAGCGGGCTTACTGTTAAACAGGTTCACTACAAACGAGATGATCCTGCAGTTACTGGTGATTTTTTTGTAAACCCAAAAACCGGTAGCTGGCAAGAAGTAAACAATCAGATTAGCGACTATACTAACGCGATAGCGTTTAAAGAAATAAGACGGGATTCAACCTCCGTTTATATTGCTGATGACCGGTATAACATTCAGATAAATTTAAAACTTAAAAAAATATTTATTTCAGATGTCAATTTCACCTATGACATACTAAGCAGCTCCAACCAGGTGCTGGCCAATCCTCCAAGACAGATAGTGCGTAAACAAGTTCAGCCGGATTGTAGCCGTACTTTTTATTCAATAGATGAAACTAAAAAACTATCCAGCCCACTTATTGTTTGTAAAATTGATTTATCAAAGGCCGGACTTAAGTCAATGCCAAAAGAAGTATATGGTTTTGAAAACATGCAACAACTCCATCTTGGAGTAACTTTAATACCAACAACTGAGATCAACCGGCTGCAAAAAACGTTTCCAAAATGTACCATCATTTACCAGGTAAAACAAGAGAATCAGCAGAATTATTCGGCACAACAAACGTATGTACCTAACGCATCAACATCAATAGAAACCGGAACACTAATTTGCATTACCGATACTGCAATCGTAAGAAAGTTGCCTTCTGCAAAAGGAGAAATAACTGGTAAGGTAGCCAAAGGTTTTACCCTTGATTATGTTGAGGTAATTACCGGCGAAACCTATAATGGCAGTTCAAAATGGTATAAAGATGCTGAGGGTAAGTATTACTGGGGTGGCGACTTTCAGCAGTACAGCGCTAAAAAGAAAACAATTTTAAAAAGCAAAAATAAGTAAAAGTCCCCTTCGAGTCTCCTCGATTATTTTTGAGGCAGTGCCCTGTGCCCCTCCGCAATTAAGTTAAACGGACTAGGTCTACAATAATTTTACACTTTTGATAATTAATGCCTGACATCGTTTTAGAATAAAAGCTGGTGATGTTTGTTTGATTGGTACACAATAAAGTTGGTATAATCTTGGCAAAATACTACGCCTTATTTAAGGCCAAATAGCCTTTAAAAGAAGGGAGAAATACGCCTGAATGAAAACAGGTAGGTTTTTAAATTTCTTTGTCTCCTATCCCTGTAAGATTCTATAAAACTGCATAAAAAGGGTAATTACATTATTGACAAAAGTTTTATTTTCCCATCAGATATTGAAATAAAACTCCTTCTACTTAAAAGATTTAGATTAAAATTTCCATCAAGGGAAAGATATAAATGATTAATAAATATTCATTAGATTTTATGAATGATAGCTGCTCAATTACTAAAATAAAATAATAACGCAGACAATTGCTACAAGCTTAATTTCATTTTTAGCAACTGCATCATGTAAACATTTACATCCCACAAGTTATAAATTGGTTCTTGTGTATTGGGTAATAATTGCTGATAAGGCGGTGCTCCAAATTCTGGCGTAATGGTTAAACTGTTACCTCCTTTTAATTTTATTGAATCTATTACTTGTTGCCACCATAAAATATGGGTATGCACTATTTCCTGATTTTCCGGAGCCCTTGGATCCATCACCTGTGGGCCTTCTGTAAACCCTACCCTGCTATGAATGTGATGCGTATGAATGATGGCTAAGTCAACCGCTTCTTCTTGATCTTCCAAAAAAGTTTCTGCTACACAGCACCAGTGAGAAATATCTAAACAGAGTTTTAGATCAGGTAATTGAGTCAGGTAATTTTTGGTGACATGTGCTGCAAAACTAAATTTACCCCGATGCGTTTCATGCAGTATTTTAATACCTGTTTCTATTTCAATTTGGTTTGCAATAGCAATCAATTTTGAGTTTTGTTCAAAACTGTAATAATCTTTCCCCGTTTGAGAATTAATAAAAATTGGCATGGTAACCGCTAAGTTGCGAAGCCTCTTTTCATAATTTAATTTATGCATTTCAAAATCACAATCGATAGTTTCCCAATGTTGGGCTATCCATTTAAGATGGTGCTTTTTAAGAAGTTTTACCAGATTGTTACGTTCATCTTCATCTAACGGAAATCCCATTTCTACTCCAACATACCCTTCGTTTTTTACTTTTTGTAAAAAACTTTCGAAGGGTATGTTTTCAGACCCCCATAAAGGACAAAAAAAATCTAAGTTGAACATTCCTATTTTTTTAATGCTGTTAATAATGGTTTGATATATTCACCCGGCTTTATAAAAACAATGCTGCATCATAACATAGCCATGATGGCAGGCATGTTTATGGTATAATTTTCTATTGATAATTTACCTGATTCATTTCAATGCCACATCGGCTTCTTTGGCTAAAAAATCTGAGCCATCTTCTGAGAGGCCGGTGGCCTGCCAGGTTAACAAAGCCTCGTCTGGCACCACTTCTATCGGGGTGATACTTGATGAGGAAGAAGCAGAATCATTGTATCCAATATTGGATGCCCGGTTGTAGCAGGAAATCATTGACCATCGTGACATGTCTGATAAATTTGCCTCGGAACGATGTAATAAATTACTGTGAAAAAATAATACATCCCCTGCTTTAAGTTCAACATATACCAACTCCATTGTTTGTAATGATAAATCTACATACCGTTGAGAAGCACCTACCTGTTCACCGGAAAATCCATGTTCTACCCTTCCCATTTTATGTGAACCTTTTATAACTTGTAAACAACCGTTTTGCTTATTGGCATCGGTAATGGCAACCATCACAGACATCATTTGTTCCGGTAATAAAAATTCGTTTTTGTACCAGTAACCATAATCCTGGTGCCACTCCCATGCCCCACCAACTTTTGGCTCTTTTTGCATTAGTTTACTGTGAAAGTGACAAACGGCTGCATCACCATCCAGCATTGCATTTACTGCCTTCACCAAACTTTCACTTCGGGTAAGCAATCCGTAAATATCATTACCAGGTTTGTACCACAAAGACAATTTGCTTCGCTTACCCGTACTGTCGTTTACGTTAATGGCATTTTTACTTACGGCTTTATCTTCAGAAGCAACCTGGTATAATTTTTTTGCCTCTTCTTCATTAAAAAAACCTTTTAAAATAATGTATCCATTCTGTTGATATTCCTGAAGATGTTCGGTTGTTAATGGTTGTCTTGCCATGATGATTAATTTAAAATATTAAAATTTTGATGATTAAAAATTGATAGGAAATTGTTTTCTCTTATAAATGAAGTTTAAACAGTTTAATTTTTAAGCATACACTTAAATTAGAAGTGCATTTCCACAGCCAGGGTTAAACTTCATACAGCATTTTATTTTACGTTGTTTATTCGGGGAAGTTTAAAGCAAACTTACTGTCAAAACAAAAACATACCTACATCATTACATTCAGGAATTGATACTTTACTAACATTTTCGGTATCATTACATAATTTTTAAAATAATGAAACCTGTACTTGAATATTTACCGAGAGAAGAGGAAGAATCATTTGTAGTAAAATTTTTCGATTATGATTATTATCCAACTCCCTGGCACTATCATCCGGAATACGAATTGGTGCTGGTAACTGAAAGTACCGGCAAGCGTTTTATTGGGGATAATATCCAAAGTTTTGGCCCCGGTGATCTTGCCCTGATTGGCCCAAATGTGCCCCACCTGTATCGCAACGACCCGGTTTATTATCAAGCCCAGTCTGCTTTAAGGGCAAAATCTATTGTAATACATTTTCTTACAAGTTCAATAGGAGGAGATTTTTTAGCCTTGCCGGCTTGTAGAAAAATAAGAGAACTTTTAAATAAATCGGCAATGGGGTTGCAGATTAGAGACCAAGCCAACGCCGAGGTAACCATACAAATGCATGAGATACTGGAACTTAAAGGAGTGCCCCGCTTGATGAAGTTGTTGGATATTTTAAATACCCTGGCAGAAACAAATGACAAAGAAAATATTTCCAATCACCTTACTAAAGGGGAGAATATGAAGGAATCGGAAAGGTTGAGTAAGGTGTTTGATTATGTTATGAAAAACTTTCTTTCGGATATAACCATCGCTGAAGTAGCAGCCCTGGTAAACATGGCAGAGAATTCCTTTTCGAGGTATTTTAGCCAACGTACCAGGAAAAAATTCTCCGCTTTTGTAAATGAAATAAGGCTTAGCCATGCTTCTAAATTATTGACAGATACCGACCAGAGCGTAGCTGAAATCTGCTACGGATCCGGATTTAACAACTTATCTAATTTCAACAGACAGTTTAAAGAATTGTATGGATTAAGTCCATTGCTTTATCGTAAACAATACCTGGTTAGCTTCAGCGGCAAACTTGTATAAAATGCGGTTGCACTTTGTGCAGGCTAAGATTAGAGTAGTAAATTAGTTTTTGCTATAACATAATTAAAGTTCAAAAAAGGTATGCAGTACAAGGGAGTGACACAACGATGATGCCACAAGGAACCAGAGCTGGTCTCAAAAAAAATAACTCAAAAAGATTCTAAATGAAAAGGAATAATTTCTACTTGTTAGAAAAGTATCAGTATGCAACATATTTAAGGTAGTATATTACAAAAAATTTTGGGTACTTTGATTTATTAAAACTGATTGTTAACCTATGTGATTTTGTTTTCCGGCGATAGTAATAGAAGTAAGCGACAGCTTAAATTAATTGACCGGAGACCGTCACTAAATAAAATGAAAATGAAGATAGCGATACTTGGCTCGGGCTTTATAGCCCGTTTTTATGCAGACACACTTATCGGCCAGCGAAGAAAAGACGAGTTGATTATTGTGTACTCCCGAACTGTAGAGAAAGCAGAAAAATTTGCACAGGATTATAATCTGCCACATTTTTTTACCGACATGGAAGCAGCAGTTGCTCACCCCGATGTGGATGTGGTAGTTATTGCACTTGCCAATCACCTGCATCTTGCGGCGATTGAAGCCTGTGCAAAAGCCGGCAAACATGTATTGTGTACAAAACCATTGGGACGAACCGGCGAAGAGGCTAAGAAAATGATGGAGCTGGTAGAAGAAGCCGGCATTATGGGTGGCTATCTTGAAGACCTTTGTTACACGCCCAAATTTTTAAAATCGTTGGATAGTGTGCAGAACGGAAGCATTGGCCGGGTGCTGTGGGCAAAGTCCAGAGAGGCACACCCGGGGCCGCACAGCGATTGGTTTTGGGATAAAGAAAAATCAGGTGGCGGCGCCGTTATTGACCTCGGCTGCCACTGCATTGAAATAGCCAGGAATTTTATTGGTAAAGGTATCAGGCCTGTTCAGGTGATGTGTTGGGCAGCTACACAAGTACACCCGATAGCAGCAGAAGACCATGCGATTGGTTTGGTAAAATATGCCAATGGTGCGATTGGGCAGTTTGAAGTAAGCTGGTGTTTTAGGGGCGGAATGGATTTAAGGGATGAAGTAATGGGAACAGAAGGAACCATTTGGCTAAACAGTTTTTTACGCACGGGTTTTGAAATGTTTAGTACAGGCAAGGGCACAGGCTATGTGGCCGAGAAGGCTGAATCAAACAGCGGATGGTTATTTCCGGTTGGTGACGAAGTGCATGAACTTGGTTACTCAAATATGTTTACCGATATGTTTGAAGCCATTGAAAAAAAGCGGGAACCACTGGAAAGTTTTTATGATGGATACGTTGTTAATTGCATCATTGATGCCGTATATAAATCTGCCACATCAGGCAAGTGGGAAGACATTGACCTACCGGTATGGCGTGGCGGAAATACCAAAGGGCATACGATAGATTACCAGGATTATGATGCCAATCACTACCTGATTAAAGAAGAGGTAATGCCCGATGGCAGTATCAGCCGAATCCTGAAACACAAGACCACTGCTGTTATCAGCCAAACCAGCGTGGCGGGTTAAGTGGTTTAATGAGCATTTTTTTTTCATTAAAGAACCCGTTTAAATTAATTATCTGGCATAACAATAGTGAGCGTAGTGGAACTATAATTCTTTGTGACATTCCCGAAATAATCAGCGTTTCGGAAATACATTTTTATGTCAAGCTATATTTCCTTACTTGACTTCGCTGGTATGTCCCGATTTTTTTCGGGAGCCACTCCCTTGTTGAAATGTTGCGTATAAAATTTCTTTTGATGCAGCCAATTACATTGCAGAACGTTTTGTATTGATGCTGCTAATAAGATGCTCCCATGATGTATCAAAAGATGCCGCACCTTCATTTTGTAACTGCTGGCCAAGCTGCCTGTAATCAACACCAGCGTCCAGGAACTGTTTCAATAAATTATCTGCAACACCTTTATCATCCTGCATCATTTGGCTTTTCTTTCCATGGTCGGCAAAAGCCAGTAATGTATTTTCAGGCATGGTGTTTACAGTAAATGGAGCAACCAGGTTTTCTATGTAGCGGGTATCGGATATAGCAGGGTCTTTAGTACCAGTGCTTGCCCAAAGTAACCGTTGAGGAAACGCCCCAAAGTTCATAGCGGTGCGTACCCTTGGTGAGTTTAAAAATTGCTGGTAAGCAACATATACTTTTTGCATTACTGCAAGGCCGAGTGTATTTTCAAGTGGGGTGGATATTTTGCCTGCTACTGCCTTATCCCAGCGACTTACAAAAACTGAAGCCACCGACCTTACATCTGCTTTTAATCCTTTTGCAATTCTTGTTTCAATACCTTTTAAATATGCTTCTGCTGCTGCAATATATTGTTCAGGAGTAAAGAGCAACGTTATGTTAATAGGTATGCCGGCTGCAATGGCCTGTTCAATTGCAGGTAACCCTTCTGCTGTACCAGGGATTTTTATAAATGCATTGGGACGGTTTACCTGTCCATGAATTTCTTTAGCTGCTTTGATTGTTTTTTCGGTATCAAAAGCAAGCAATGGCGACACTTCAATAGAAACAAACCCATCCTGCCCGTTACTTTTTTCATACACAGGCAAAAATAAATCGGCTGCTCTTTGTATGTCTTCCACAGCTAATTTAAAAAATAATGCTTCGTCTGTAATATCATCTCCACTTGATTTAATTGCCACATCATAGTCATTGGAACTCGTAATGGCATTATCAAAAATGGTTGGATTAGATGTTAATCCCGTCACTGACAATTCATTGATGTAGCGCTGAATGGTACCATCATCCAGCATTTTACGGGTTATGTTATCTAACCAAAGGCTCACGCCCTGGCTTTGTAATATATTGGTTGATTGGTTTGGCATTTTATTATTTTATTTTGAGATTGTTTGCTGTATTTTTTTGATTCTAACTTTTAAAAGTTGACACTAATTTTATTTTCCACTTTTTCCTTGTTCTATTACAACAGTATTGTTGCTGCTATCACAATGCCTATAAAAAAACACAGAAATGAATACCTTCCATTTTCATTCAAAGCCGTGCCGGTAATAATGATAGACACTATGGACAGGCTCTATTTAGTGGTCACCTCTACAATCGCTGCCATATACTTTTCTGGAAAATATATCTGATAAGCGTTCCCTGATTTTACAACCTCAATATTCAACTTTTGAGGGTACAACAATTTCACCTCAGCATCGGCAGCACAGGGAATGGTCACCGTGTTATCGCCCTGCAACCGCCAGGTGGAAATGAACGCTTTATTTCCGTTTCTGATACCAACCGCTATAGGAGCTATACTGTCTGCCATTGCAGGCATTCCGAGTGGGAAAAACGGTACCGACTGCGGAATAAAAGAAGCCAATCTTTTTTTATAAATGGTGATGGCATTGGATACCTGGTCAAAACTTTCGGGCGACAAACTGGCTAACTGGCCACTTTGGTGAATACGGCATAACATGGCGGATACCATGTTAAAAGACGCTTCCTTTGGTCCGCCCTCTGCGGTTGGATAGGCCCATACAGCCAGTTGCTCCGGAACCACGGCTGCCATTGCCCCTACTAATATTGCAGGGTATTTTTTATAGTTGGTCTGGTCGCTTGATGATTGTATTTGCGTTTGGGAAAGCATTGCGTAATCCATTCGCAACCCACCACTGCCACAGTTTTCTACAACCAGTTCGGGGTGCTTTTCCCTGATAGATTTGTACCAGTCTACCACGGCCCGGTTGTGCTCTAAAAGCCCCTGGCCAATGTCGGATGTACCTGCTTCGGCGCCCCAAACGGAATTGTTGTAATCCATTTTAATATAGCCCACACCATAACCTGCTACCAAACGATCAACCACCGAAGTAATATAGCTGGTAACAGCAGGATTTCGAAAGTCGAGTACAAATCTTCCGTTGTCTACTATGCGCTTACCATGTTGCAAAAGGAACCAGTTATCGGGTTTGTCTTTTAATGGCGAATTGATGCCAACTACCTCGGGCTCCAACCACAGGCCGGGTGTCATTCCCTTTTGTTTAATGTAGTCTAATAACTTTTGCAGTCCGCCTTCAAAACGAGTGGTAGAGGGTTGCCACAAGCCAACCGATTCCCACCAGCTTTCACCTTTTTCGGCGTACCAGCCTGCATCAATGATGTAATAGTCGCAGCCTGCTTTTGCGGCGGCATCTATCATGGGTATTTCCTTTTCGCTGGTCGGGTTGCCCCACAGGCAATTCATATAGTCGTTAAAAAATACAGCCGCTTTGGCATAGCTGGGGTGTGGTGCCACCAACCTATTTCTTCTGTAAATAGTCAAGGCAGCAACTGCTTCGTTCACGCCTCCTTTTACGCAACCCAATGCCACTGGTACTGTTTGATACGTTTCGCCGGGTTGCAGATTTTTCCATGCCTGGCTGTGCATGGCATCGGGGCCACCCAGGTACAAATAGTTGGTACTGTCTATCAGGTTAGAAAGCTCTGCATACCATGACCCATTGTGTTCTATTTGCCAAAACCAGGTAACGCCTGCGTTGGTATTTTCAATCAGGCCCATAGGGAGATAGCGCATGGAAGACCAGGATCCAATATTACTAAAATTGGCGCCGGTTACATTGTAAGTATCGTTGTAATTCCAGCCTAGTTGCGATGGTTTGGAAGCATGCCATTGGGCTTCTGATTGCCAGCTATTATAGGCATAATGTATCCGCACATTTTCTTCGGGAGTACCTTTTACCAGGTTGTTGAAATTGTTAAGAATGGCTGAGCTCAGGTAATCTATTCCCACCGCCTTTCTACCCCTGTTGGTGATGCGTGTGTAGCGCCGGATGGTGGGAGAGGTGTTGCTGTATTCATAAAACGATTGAACCGAAAGATTATTTACAGAGTCCCGCTGTTCAATAACCACCTGTTTCCCATAACCAGTAACCGACTCACTTTTACCAACAAATACCAACCGCTTGCCTGCACTTCCGCCTGCCAGTTTGGTACCATGGTGGGCACTTTGATTTTCACCGGTCAACTGGAGATAAACCTCGTTTCCAAAATCGTCGCAGTTGCCAATATAGGCGGTACTTTTGTCTATCCCTTTGGGAAGCATGGTAAGCAGTTGTAAATTATTTTGATTCGAAAAATCGAAAGAGATTTCCATTCCGCTGGTTTCTATCTTGAATGGAGCGGCGATCTTCCGCTGGCCACTGGCAGATAGCACCATCACAAGCATACAACTTATCCACCCAATTTTTATCATCTTCTTCATTGCTAATAATTTATCCCTTATTTAAAATTGTAAAGAATTTAATATTCATAGTCATCGAACAATCTTTACAGGAAAAACGCCAGATCGCATGAATGGTTTTACAATCAAATTCCATGCTTTGCACAAGCCTTTGAATTATTCTTCACTAATTGCACTACCCTTTTTAATCATCGGCCGATGTATCATTAACCCGTTCATTATATTTTCCATTAAAGTCACTGGCATTTGCTGTACCAGGTAGGTATCACGCTTGCCGGTACTATCCCAACCATTAGTGCCATTGATGTTGCTAACTATGCGCCCCGGCACCACGGTAAAGTAAGACTGGTAGCCTTTTACTGCAACCAATACCGCTGTTTCATCCCAACTCATTCTGCCTTTTACATCTTCCTTACTCATGGGTATGCTTCGGGCAAATACATCTTTCACGGGAGATTTAGCAACGCTGCTATCGAGTAATGGCAAGCCGGTATAGATGTTCATTCCTATTTCAAAACCACTTAATATTATTGGTGTTGGCCAGCGATCAAAAACCACTTTTGCGGAGGCAGAATCCTTCAACACGTTGAACTCTTTAAAGCCGCCCATACTGCTATCGAAACGACCGGCCATACTAACCAAATGCTTTACTTTTTTTTCAATGAGCGCCTCTCCGTTTAACGGCGAAATAGGGTCGGGCGCTGATAGCAACAGGTTGGCCATATTGGTAAAAAAGCCAACGGTGACTATGGTCACACTGCTATCGGGCTGTGCTGCCAGTAATTTTCTATAAAGCATTACCGCATCTTCAGCCTGCTGGTTGGAAGTTATTGAATGCGGGTAATCAGCTGCAATGGCAGAGTCCCATTTTTGCCATGCGGTGAGATTGACGGCATTGCCCCTCACTACTCCAATGGGCAGGTTAGGCCGGTTAAACCACGTGTTTAAAACGCTTAAGTCCGCAGCTATGTAAGGGCTTTGATTACTGGCTATCGTTGCCAGAATGGTACATGCTCCGCTATCGGCCAATGCATGCAGTAAAGTTATCGCCCCTACATCGTCATAGTCGGGGCCAAGGTCGGTATCGAAGATGATATTCGGTATAATCTGCACTGCTTCATTTTTTTGCTGGCTGCATGCCAACAAGTGTACAGAAAAGATAAGGGCAATATAAACGGCGAAATTTTTCATTGACTTTTTTTTTTGGTTATTTTACTTACCGGCTTTCAGTTTTTATCGTTAAACGATGGCTGCGCAATTGTCGCACACATATATTTTCCAACCTTTGGTAATATCCACAATTTGAGGCGTGGCTTGTTGTACATGGCTGGTGTACATCAGTGCAACCATGCTTATCAATGCTATTATTTTTATTTTCATAATGACTTAATTTTTTGTTTATAGCTCCATTTAATTATTGCAAATACCTTACTACTTTGGTCAGTTTTAAGAGAGCCGCAAAGTCATTTTTTCCTTCTTTCATTTTTTTCGTTTTAAGAAGTTTATAATAATGATCTGTGGTCACCCGTTTATCGTTTCACACACCTGAAACCAATAGCTTCCGATCGGTTATAACCCGGATTGAGCCACCAGAATTTCAGCCGCTGGTTATTGGTGAGCAATCCATTTTCGGTGTACCATAAACTGTAATACGACTGGAACCAACTGCCACCACGCAGGTATGAAAACCAGTGCATGCCGTCGTCGTGAAAGCTATCAGTCATTTCGGCCACATTGCCCGTCATATCCAATACTGCAAAGGGGCTGGCACCTTTAGGGTATGAGCCAACGGCCTTTGCACCGCTGCTGCCCACATTGGCAAGGGTACTATCCCAGCGGTCGCCCCAGGGAAACAGCCTTCCATCGTTGCCCTGAGCTGCATATTGCCATTCGGCTTCTGTAGGCAATTGTTTTCCGGTCCATGCGGCATAAGCTTTGGCATCATCCAAATCAATATATACCACCGGGTAGTTCTCCTGCCCTTTGGGATACATTCCGTTTTTCCAATGCTTCAAAAAGTTCTGATCAAACGTCGGCTTATAACTGGTAGCATCCAAAAAGGCCTTGTATTGTTTATTGGTCACTTCAGTTTTGTCCATGTAAAAATCTTTCAGGTCCACATCGTATTCCTCTACATAAGTGTCGCCCAATGGCCCTTCTTTATATTGATTCAATTCAAGCCCTTCCCGCCAGCGGTTTTGCTGCAGGTAGTGAAATTTTGTGCCTTTTATCAAAACCATACCGCTGGTTGCCTGCTGTGCAGACACATAGCTGGCAACACATATACCAGCCATCGTTAACATGGTTTTAAAAAATTTAAAAGAGATTTGTTTCATAACTATATTAATATTTTATGGTTTTTAATAGCCTACTTTAACGAGGTACACGTCCTTTACTTCATTTTCCTGGTTGCGGTATTGAACCATTACATAACCGTCGGCACTCTGCCTGCATTCATTCTTGCTAAATGACAGGCCAGCTAAAGCCTCTGTGCTTTTGGTAATTTCGTTACGCATACTTATATCAAACCCTATCAGTTCAATCGTTCCCTTAATTAATCCCGGGGTGGTAACATTCCAACCTTCATACGTTTTATCAACTTTTATTAACCGGGGTGTTGCCACCAAACAACCAAGGTCTTCGGGCATTTCCTGTGGCAGAAAAATTGATTTAATTCCCTGCACTTCCTGTATTTCAACCGGCCGTTTATTCCACACATCCGTTAAATGCCAGTTGTCGGGCAGGTTGATGTTGAATAATTTACCAATGATGCGGTTGTCGAAAAAATGAGATACGGCTGCATGGTTGCCCTGGTACAGGGTAAATACTTTTACGTCGCTTCCTAAAAATCCATTTACAAACAATTCGTCTTTGAAGGTATGAATTAACGGTACTACGTCGGCTGAAATAATGGCATCTGAAAAATCGTGCATGATGGTGTTGTACCGATGGATTAATATTTTTTCGTCGGCTGATTGCAGGTTGACTTCGCCAAATACATCGTCCCATACCACCAGGCCCGTGGCATTAAAAAACGCTTTTTTGATGAGTGGTATTCGGTCACGGTCCCAGCGCTGTATTTGAAAGGCCCTATGTTCGGGAATAATAAAACGAAGCAGGTCTATACGTGGCATGGGCAGGCTGGTTCGGGGATGATCCCAACTGGTAGTGGTTACTTCCAAACCATCAAGGTCTGGCCTGCCTTCCGTTACAAACAAAGCATCGGGATTGTATACATCTACCGCCTTCCTAAATTTTGTATTCGATTTTCTTTCGGTGTCAAGCAACAGACCATCGGCGTTTACTTTTCCCAATACCACGGCTTGCGCCTGGTACATGTCGGTTCGTTTGCCAATTACATCCCATGGATTGTAGGCGAGGTACACATGGGTGTTGAGTTTGTGCGCCTTGTCTACAAAATCCTTCACGCCGGCCAAACCTCCGGGCAGGTCTTCGTATAGCGCAAACTGGTCACGGCTATCTACACCCACCCTGGGGTAGGCATGCCAGAAATAAAACTGGTCGAAGCCACCGTTTTCCTTTTTGGCATTGTTGAGAAAGTTTTCGACGAGGTAAGTATTGGTAGTTGGGTCGTACAACCGATGATTGAAAATAAATGAATGGTAGGCAAGAAAATCCTTCTTATACTTTGCAAGACCCGGCCGTTTGTAAAACGAGAAATCAAATGCGTTTCTCACTTTATTTCGATACCAGTTAAAGGCCTGGTGCCAGTCGCCTGTAAAGAATTTTATCGTTCCTTTAAACACCTGTACGGTATCCTTTTTCTTAATTTCAATAGTCATGTTGGGCCACAAAGCTTCTTTAATATCGGATGTATTCCACTTAACATCCGTTTGGACACGGTCAACCATTACACTTATTTGTTTACCAGGAAACTCGAGCACTGTAGGAAAAGCAGGGTCCTCGTAATATTGCATGTCAACTACTGGTGCTTTTGGCTGACGCTCCCAGTTATCCACCGAATGATAGTCAGCCATTACACCCTCGGAATATTTTTCCAACACATAGTTGGTTCCCTTTTTATACAGCAGCCGTCTTTCGCCACCGGGATCAGGTTGAAGCGATGAAAGCCATGGAAGTCCTGGCACTAAGGAAGTACTGCTTTCGCTGCGGTACAAGTCGCTAAAACCGTCTTTAAATTGATTGGTAATTTTAATGTCTGCCGCAATGGAAGCACTGTTGTCGAAACCCAGGTCAATCAAGAGATGGAACGGGTTTTCGGTATAATTGGAGTAAGCGTGTATCTGCAACCTGGCCGTAGTTCCCGACCGTTTGATGGTTACCTCTTGCAGCCCAAACCCCACGTTGTTAAGGGTCCAGTTATTGTCAATGCTTACGAGCGGCATAGGTTTGCCCGCCTGCAGCATCTCCGTATTGGCCGGCTTGTACAGCAACGAAGAAACCTCTAGCCGGTCGTTTACCTGTATGGTTAACGAGAGGCTGTCGTTGTTAATATAAATTACTTTGGGATTTTGTTCGTTTGGTACGGCCCTTATGTTTACCTGCGCTGAAACACCGCAAGCAATAAACATAAATCCTGCTAAGACCAATAAACTGCACGTTACATATTTCATACAATCGGTTTTTTGGGTAATTAATACCTTTAGTTTAGTTTTTTAAAACGATATTATTTGGCGATGCGAAACCTGATTAATTAGCAGGATTCTCCTTATTTTATTCTTTACACAGCATGATATTGTGCCACAACGAATCGAAAATGTATTGCGCCCTTTCAGGGCTAATGACCTCTTAATATTACTATCACAGGGTTGCACCCTGTGCTAATGTATTGCGCCCTTTCAGGGCTAATAACCTCATAATACTACTATCACAGGGTTGCACCCTGTGCGATTGTGTGTCGCCCTTTCAGGGCTAATTACCTCTTGATATTACCATCACAGGGTTGCACCCTGTGCGATTGTATGTCGCCCTTTCAGGGCTAATTACCTCTTGATATTACCATCACAGGGTTGCACCCTGTGCTAATGTATTGCGCCCTTTCAGGGCTAATAACCTCATAATACTACTATCACAGGGTTGCACCCTGTGCGATTGTATGTCGCCCCTTCAGGGCTTTTTTTATTGCACCAATTTACTCTGTGTGGAGTATAATCATCCGTAATAACTGCTTCCATTTTACTAATAGCTTTGGCTATTGCCGGATAATGAATTATTTTTTACCCTCAGTTTTATGGTATTGCATACATTCCGGTAATAACAGTTGTCAACTCCGCAACACGCAGGCAAACAAGGCTGTTACAATTTTTATCTCGCTGCAATAATCAACGCCAGGCCAACAACGTACAGCAGTAACATTACATTTAGTATAGTGGAAGTGCCCCTGGGAGCGGTTTTGAATTCCTTCCAAATATAAATGCCCCAGATAGCAGCAACAACGGTGGCACCCTGCCCTAACCCATAAGAAATGGCTGGGCCGGCTTTGCCAGATGCGATGATGCTGAACGACATACCAACGCACCATATTCCGCCGCCTAATATTCCGGTAATATGATTTTTAACGCCGCCCTTAAAATAGTCGCCGTAGCTGACCGGTGCGCCTACAAACGGCTTGCGCATCAGCAGCGTGTTGAATAAAAAGTTACTAAGCAAAATGCCGATTGAAAAGAACACTACGGCTGTATAAGGACTGAGCTTTCCTGCTACCGGCATATTAAAATCGGGGAACATTGCGGCAGCTACATACTTGTAAAAAAAGCCCATCAACACGCCGGCAATTATAGATAACCACAATCCCTTGGAAGAGGTACCTGCACTGTCCGATTTCATTTTGCGATAGGCATTGGCGTTTAATAAAATGGCTATAACAATTAATGCAACCCCACCAAAAATAAATGCTGCATTGCCGTAAGGGCTATCAATGTAATTAACCACTACGCCTATTACCAACGCAAGGCCAATACCCACTGGAAAGGCAACTGCCATGCCCGCAATAGATATGGCGGCTACCAATAAAATATTGGCGGCGTTAAAAATAATTCCACCGAGTACTGCGGAGAAAATACTGGAACTATCTGCTTGTGCCACATCGGTTAAAAACGACCGGCCACCGCTGCCACTGCTGCCCAACGTAAAAGCGAAGATGAGCGACACCAGCAAAATGCCAATTACATAATCCCAATAAAATAATTCGAAGCGCCAGTTGCCGGAGGCCAGTTTTTGGGTATTGGCCCAGGAGCCCCAACACAACATGGTGATGACGCAGAATAAAATAGCGGTGGTATAACTTTCTATAATAAACATATTTTAGTTATTACTGATGAGGGATGAGGTGGAAGGTTTATCTGAAAAAACAACCATGAAGGTACTTGCCAGACTATGGTTTGTACTGGGGTTTAGAACTTTGATGTATACCGTATGCTTTCCCATCGGTAATTGATACTGCCAAAATAAATCGTGGCGCCGGGTGGTAAAGTTGGTGGGCAGTTTAGCTGTCTCTACTTTTTTGCCATCAATACTCATCTCAGCTTCAAAAACATATTCGTCTGTAACATCTCTGTTCTTTCGGGCTTCACCGTTTAAAATAAATCCGGTACCGTTAAACGTAAAGGTCAGTTCCTTAAAATCGTTGTTGTACATACTTCTTTTTTCTATTGGGTAGATGCCAGCAAATCCCTGTTCAAAAGGAACCGTCTTAATAGGCTCACCTGGAATCATTACATTATTGCCAACAACCTTTCCTCCGTTGCGTTCAATATTTAACAACGCATGTTTAAGACCAATATCGTACACTTTATTGAGAGAGATAGTGGTGTATTTAAAGTCGATATCTTCTGCCTCTTTTAAACCCATTTTCCAATATGCCGGCAACTTATCATAACCCAACACCGTTCCTAAAATACCACCGGCAGAAGAAGGATTGCAATCGGCGTCCTGGCCGGCCCTTGTTGAAATATCAAGGGTTTTGGAAAAGTCGCCGTTGCCATATAAAAGGCCCAATACCACGTAGGCGGAATTTACTTTAGCGTCTATATTAAATGGAGAAAAAATACCATCCGGACATGCTATATCACCCGACCATTTCTTTTGTATTTCAAACCAGTTCTGGTGCCAGTCGTTGGGATATTTTGCATGCCAGTTTACAACATCATTGATACATTGGTAAAACTGACTTTTAACAGGAATGGTTTTTAAAGCCTCTTTTACAATGTACTTCATATTGCTGTTGGTAAACGCCAGCGAATACATGGCGCCGATAAATACGCCTCCATAATAGCCATCGCCGTAGTTCATAATATGACCAATTTTATCGCTGATATTCGTGGCGGCGTTTGGCATACCAGGGCTCATTAAACCGGCGTAGTCCGCTTCAATCTGGTAATCTATATCTTCGGAGTGAGGGTTGTATTTCCAGTTGCCCGACATGGGTGCCTTTATCCCATTGAGAATATTATAACGGGCCGCCTGGTTGGCATGCCACAACATATAACCCGCATTGGCAAAGGCATTGGCAAAAGAATCAACTGGTGCATCCAATCCATACTTTTCAAATACATCTACAAAGGTGAGATCCATGTATAAATCATCGTACAAACCAGGTATATCGAGCATGGTCTTTTTCAAATAGCCATCATACCAAAGCAACGGCTGGTAATCCTGGATAAAGGTTCCATTAAACCTAAACTCGTAGGGACCACCAAAGGTTACGCCAATGGTTTGGCCGGCCCAGCCACCTTTTATTTTATCTTTCAAAACGTCTTTGGAAAGGGTGGTCATTTTTTGTGCATGCAGGTTTATTGCTGCAAAAAATAGAAAGCCAAACATCAATACTCTTTTCATATAGTTGTGTTTTTGTTATTAGAAACCTGAATATACCTACCTCAATTTTAATTTAGTATCCATGTTAAATTTATGATTATCGCCACAAATATTAATTTTGCCCGCCTTTTAAAAAGGTATTATTTTTCTTCGCCCCGGTTTTAAAAACACGCAATTCCGTAATGTAAATTCCGGTACCTGTTGATTTTTCATACTTTTCCCCTTTTACAACCAATCTAAGCGTGTGTTTCCCGGCCGGAAGATTGAACTTGTGAAAAAGACTCATGTTTGCTTCTTGCTGAAATCCATTACTGAGATACCAGGTATTAATGCTTCGGATTAAAGTACCGTCGATATAAACATCGGCATTCCCTCCATTTTTCTGCCAGTTACCCTGGAGGCTAATTCCGGTTCCGTCAAAATCAATACTGATTTCATCCCCTTTGTTTTCAGCGTATAGTGCTTGCCGGTAGGGTTTTTTAACCCACCAAAAATCAATGTAGAAATCTTTCCAGTTGCCTTTTTTGACCCACTTCGTTGAATCAAAAATTGGTACACCATAATTCAAAACTAGGTTGGGAAAAGATTCCGTTAGTTCAGGTGCTTCGGGCTGTTGAATGGCAATTTGTACGATGCTATCTTTTACGGAGCCGTTATTGGATTGTACAATCTCCAGCGCATATTTTAAGGTAGTATTTACTGTTTTGTTAAACGAATAATTGGTGTGCTCGAAACTCGAATCTGCAATAGACAAAACATCGGTTTGCATTTTTTTTGGCAAATTGCTGAACCCCTTAATGACTCCTAAAACAGCCATCGCATTTGATGGATTGCAGTCGGCATCCTGTCCGCAGCGGGTTGTTATTTCCATCGTTTTTTCAGCATCGCCATCGCCATACAACAAACCGATGATGATATAAGCTCCGTTTAATTTTGCATCAATATTAAATTTATCATTTGCCCCACAGATATCTACTTCACCCCATTTGTCTTGTACAAACTTCCAGGTGGCTCTCCAATTGGTTGGATTTTTTTTATGCTGGTCAATAACATCTTTTATTATCAAGGCATATTCGCTTTTGGCAGGAATGGAAAGCAACGCACGGTCGATTACCTTTTCGATGTTATTTTCAAAAAAGGCTTCTGAATACAACGCAGCAATAAATATCCCGCCATAAATGCCATCGCCATAATTCATAATCGAGCCAACAGTATTAGCCATTTTGCTTGCTGATTGCGGCATACCCGGACTCATAAAACCTATATAGTCGCTTTCAATTTGAAAATCTATATCATCAGCATGAATATTAAATTCAGGCATGCCTGATTGAGGTGGGTAAATACCATCAATGAAGTTTTTACGTGCCTGTAGATTGGCATGCCAAAGCATAAACCCTGCATTGGCAAGGCCTTCCTGGAGCTGTTTAGGTGTAGCTTGAAATCCATACTTATCCATGGTCATCAGAAATGACAATTGTACATAAATATCATCCTGCCCAATACTGTTAGTGATTTCTGACAATTGGATTGTATCCTCATTAATTACTCCCTGGTATTTAAACTCAGACTTGGCACCATAAGAAACACCCACCATTTTGCCGGCCCATCCTCCGGCAATTTTATCTTTCAATTGAGCTACGGTGATTTCTTTGGTTTCAGTTTTTGAAGAGCCACAAAAACTGAAAACCAACGGCAGAAGCAACACAATAATTATAGATTTATTCATTTTCTTAATTTTAAATAATTAATTTTTATTTTATTTTTGAAAGCCTTATCAGTTTTACCTCGTGAGGATTGACTTTGGTTATATATTTCTCTGAAATACTGCCGATGTTCTTTTGTCTCCACACATCCCGTATTTGATACTGACCTTCAAGGCCAATACTTTTCAAATTCAGTTCAATGTTATGAACCTGTATTCCAAAATTGCATAAGCCAACAGCCACCGAGCCATCGCTCAGCTCTTTTGTCCATATCTCAATTAAGTCATCCACTTTAATTCTTTTTGCCGGTTTACCCAACATATCCTGGTCAATGTCGATAACCTCACGGTTGGACAATAAATTGAATGTAAAAGAATCGAGTTTAGTAAGGTCAGCTCCAATCAGGAGGGGTGCCGACATCAATGCCCAAAGGCTGATGTGTGCGTATTGTTCCGTAGGCGTAAGTTTGGTGTAGTGCAACTCTTTTCCCCAGCCCAGCCAGCCAACAACCAACATATCAGGGTCGTTCCAATGGCCCGGGCCACCAAAAGAATTCCATTGCTCCTGTTCCGAAAAGATGGAATAGATGCTGCCCCAGGAATCAACGATATCGCCGGTTGTACGCCATAAGTTGCTGTATTTTTTCCAGTATGCTGCTTCCTCAATTGGTGCGGCATTTGAAAGGCTATACACAAAATCACGACCTGTACTATTCAGTGCTTTTTTAAATTCAACGGTATGCGAAACAGTGTTGGGAAACCAATCGAGTTTGAGGTAATCGAAACCCCAATCGGCCCATTGTTTGGTATCTGCTTCATAGAATGGGAAGAAACCAAATTCAATTCTGTAATTCTTTTTATTATAATAAGGACTTGTGCCATCGGCATTGTCGGAAGAGCTGCCAATATACTGAGCATAGGTACGCTCCCATGGGGTTGAATAGATGCCTGCCTTTAAACCCAAACCATGAATGTAATTACACATTCCGCCTATATCAGGAAATTTATTATTTGGCATGATGGCATTATACTTTCCACCCCGGATGCTATCCTGCCAACCATCGTCGATATTTAAATACGTCCAGCCATAATTGATTAAGCCACTGTTCTTGATGGCATCGGCAGCAGCTTTTACTTTATCCTGTGATACATTTACTGCCCAAACGTTCCAGCTATTCCAACCCATTGGGGGCGTTAATGCTAAATCACTACCTACTTGTATGGTAAAGTTTTTGGTGGACTCGCCAAACTCATTTTTTGCCTTCAGCACAACACTATATTTTCCGGGTACCAGAATTTTCCCGGTGACCATACCTGTTTTATTATCCAGCAGGAGGCCTATAGGAAGATTTTCAATCGAATATTGAAAAGGCTGCTTGCCGGTAACAGGAATGTAATACTGAATTGGAGAGCCCGGTTGCACGCCAACAATTGTGGGCCCGTTAATTTGTGGTGCTTTAGAAGCAACAGGTGTTAATATAAAATTTTCTTCCTTTTCCCGGATGTATGCTTCAGGATTTTCTCCGGAAACTTCTAACCGGGCATCAGCCCATGCGGAAAACCCATTCCACTTTCCCCGAACGCTTTTAACAAAGAGTGTCAGTATCTGTGTACCTTCTACATTTACATCTACTGATTTTGACGCATCAGTAGGTTTCATCACACCGCTTCGCCACGCAATGCTATCATCGGTATAAACGATGAATTCTATGGGATGACATCCTTGACCAAGTACTTCATCGTCGAAACCAACAATGGCTTTGAATTTTATTGAACCGCCTTTCAAACTGACATGAAACATACTGTTGGTGTACGTGCCAATGCCTCTTTCATATAAATGATGATTTAATTTTATTGGGTTCCCTTTTATGTTCGTTTTACTGGTTATTGGGAAGTCGTCCTGCTCAGCTTGTGACAAATTGAGTTCATCAATATAAACGTATCGTTGAGCTATAGTGGTAGTCCAACAACAAATTGAGATTGTAATAAAAAGAAACATTTTTTTCATGCTGAGGTATATTTATTTATTATACTGAATTTAAAAACCAGCATTAGCGAACGGTAGCAGCTTTGTTAGGCCGAATAACTTTCACCTGCAACTCAATTATGCTATAACTGCATTGCTGTTATTTAAATTGATAAGCACCAATATCCGGCGCACTTTCTTTCGGTAACATTTTATTTTCCAAATCAGTGCTGTAACCAAGCCGTTGACCGGCCTTGAATGCGGGACTGTTTGCATTTAAATGGTAATCTGAATTAGTTATGCTTAGAAATTGCGGATCAATAATCTTCTCACTTTCACCAAGTGGTTTTCCGCAAGGGTCTGCTGTACTTGCATCTAAGCAATAATAAATATTGTTCTCATGAATAACCTTTGCGTAATTGCCAACATTATAAGGAGCTGTTACCAAGACTTGTATTCCATTTGCCACCAAAAAAATATTGTTCTTCAAAGAAAAATCCGGGTTGCGCATCGTAAACACTGTGTTAACCGAGCCATGATTTGATGGCCTTGTCCTTATAACCGTATTGTTATCAACCCTTGAATGATTACCTCCCCAGTAGAAAATAAATTGCTGAAAATCGTCACTAAAATTGTAATAAACGTTTAGGCTGTCACCGGTAACTTTTGATTCTATTTCAAGAAAGCCCTGGTTTGCGATGGAAGTATTGTGATGAACATTTACATGATGAACTTTATTTCCAAAATAACGGTCCTCCAATTCTATAAAGCCACCATCGGCACCGTAGTTGCCGCCCACTTTTACATAATTGGTGCAGCTATTATAACTCACATCACTGTAGGCATTGCCTACTACAATACCAATAGGCCCCCAATCGGGTTCTGACAAAAACCGGTTACAATCCCGTAGGGTATTTTTATTGAGCAATGAATGCTGACCATTTAAATAAATACCAATGGGGCAGTCGACAAACAAACAGTTTTTGACTGTTAGAAAATCTGATCCGGTTACGCCATAAACAGCACCTACCGCTAAAATATCCTTATCTACCTTTCCGGGAGACTTGGCGCATTTTTCAAAGTGTAATCCATCTATAGTGATATGACGTCCTTTTACCTGGAAAACATTTCCATTTAACAATGAATAATCAGGGTTTGAAAAAACAGGCTGATTGCCCAAGCCATAGCTTGTTATAACTATTGGATGATTATCGCTTCCTGAACTTTCGATGGTACAGCCACCAATAAAAGTGGCACCACTGGCAAACCTGACAGAATCGCCTGCCTTTAGCGACAGGCCTGAAAACTTTGCAAGGGTTTTCCATGGAGCTGCAGTGCTGGTGCCATTATTGGCATCATTTCCAGTTTTGGAATCAACAAAATAGGTTGTATTAGTTTTAACGACTCCGGCTGGCTGCTTAGCCTCAAAGCCAAAAAGTGCAAGCACTGCCAGCAGCGTAAACAGGATGGAAGTTTTATTTTTCATATAGCAAAAGTGATAAATACCGAAAATGACCGGTACCAATTATTTAATTAATATCCGGGGTTCTGTTGCAAACTAAGGTTCTTGTTTATTTCATCTTGGGAATTAGTACTTAATATATTGCATTCTGCCAGGCCCGTGATTAAATCTCTTTAACCTGAAAGTAAATTGACCTGTCCAACTTCGGGGATGGTCATTTTGTTAACCGGGCTACCCACTCGTTGGTGCTACTGAGCTTGCAACAAGGGCGACTACAGCCATCGTAAACGCCTTTAAGCGACCCTTAAAGGTCTGGTTCATTTTTTTCATTTGCAATCGTTTTAGTTTTGATAAAATATTCTACGTTAAAAATTCGGCGAGGTGCTTTTTATGGATATTTTCAAATTCTTATTAGTCATTTTATTTTTCAAACAACAACTTCATTAAATTTTACAGTACGCATTTCATTTATATAAGGTGCAGAAGCCTGTGCCCCCATTCTTGTTACTGAAATAGCTGCCGCTTTGCAGGCAAATGCTGTAGCAGTTAATATATCGTTACCGTCTGAAAGTGATACCACTAAGGCACCATTAAAAACATCACCCGCTGCTGTAGTATCAACTGCTACTACTTTTGGTGCTTCAATTATAACGCAGTCTTCCTTATTCAATACCATAGCCCCTCTTGGGCCTAATGTGATAATAACTGTTTCTATCCCTTTTTCATGTAGTATTTGTGCGGCTTTTTTTGCAGATTCGTCATCGGTAATTACAATACCAGTGAGCATTTGAGCCTCTGTTTCATTAGGAGTAATGATAGATACATACTGAAGCAAGTCATCACTTAAAGCGCATACGGGAGCAGGATTTAGAACAACCTTTACATTGGCTGCTGCGGCAACTGCTATTACATGCTCAACTGTAGCAACCGGAATTTCTAACTGCATTAATACGATAAATGCTGCTTCAATTTTATCTTTTGCGTTATAAAGATTAATGGGGGTTAACTCTGCATTGGAGCCTGATGCAACCACAATACAATTTTCCCCGTTTTTATCCACTGTTATCATTGCAACGCCGGATGGATTCAATGGGTCTGAGATGATAAGTGAAGTATTGATTCCTTCTTCTTCCAACAATTGCACAGACTGTTTGCCAAATATATCGTTGCCGGTTTTTGTGATAAAAGTTACATTGCCACCAAGCCTTGCTGCGGCTACTGCCTGGTTAGCGCCTTTTCCACCGGGGTTCATAAAAAATTTTCCACCCAGGATGGTTTCTCCGGGCGCAGGCAAATGTTCTGCCTTTATTACCATGTCGGTATTGGAACTACCGATTACTACAATTGAGGGGGCCATAAGCAATTTCGTTTTAAGATTATAAAAGTAAAAAGGTAATATCTTATTTTTTTACCAATATTTGTAATAAAAAGAGAATCCTAAAATAACATTTTTGAGAAGATTATGCATTGTTTCAACCGAAAAAATGAGTGATTCATACACGCTGCCATCAAACAGAAATGATACTGGGCAACGATTTTATAAATAGCTATCATTAAAAGCTGTAAGTGACCCATCTCCGGGAATTCAATAAATTGCAGGCTATTTTCCTTGATAATATTACCATAATAAGCAAATAAATAATTCATCTTTTTTCTTGCTCTTGTAAAAATAAAAAAGCGATATAGCAAGTTGAACGGAACATACGACAGAGTAAAACAGATCAAATAAAATGGCGAAATTATCAACATTAAAAATACTGATTGCATCGCTCACAAAGGGTGAGAGAAGATATTTTAAGTTGAATGCAACGCTACAAAACGGTGGTAAAGATTATGTGTTTCTTTTTGGATTATTTGACAAACAATTATCACAGGAAGAAATAAAAAAGCAGTTTAAACAAAAAAAGCCAGCTACATCATTTGAAGCTACCGCCAAATATCTTTATAAAGTATTAACCGATTGCCTGCTGCATGTAAGAACTGAACAGGATAAAACAAAAATCCTTACCATCAAGCTTTTAAAAGTAGAAATACTTTTTGAAAAATCAATTTATGACGAAGTTTTTAAACAACTCGAAAACATCCAAAAAGAAGCAGAACAAAATGAACTCTATATAATTCTGTTATGGGCATGCAGGCTTGAAATATATTATATGAGTACCCTGAACTTTTACAATTCAAACGAAGCTGAGTTAATAAAAAAGCAGATGAGGATCAGGGAAATAATTAAGTATGCAAAAAATATTAATGAACATCATTCGTTGAATGAATTGCTGCAACATCGTTTACTACACAAAGGAAGTGTAAGAACTCCTGGTCAGAAACAAGCGTTGAATGACCTTGTTGTAACGGAACTCAATCTTGTGTCTAATCCCAACTTCGACACTTTTGAAAGCCAGAAAATACATTTATTATTTCAGGCAAATTATTTCATTACTATTAATGATTACAAATCTGCATTAAGTATTTTTTATGAGTTGAATAAGTTATTTGAAGAGAACCGTCTATTATGGAAAGACTCCGCTATCTATTATATTTCCGCCGTTGAAGGTATCCTTGATAGCTTGCGGGCCATCAGCAGTTATAATGAAATGGATTACTTCCTCACAAAACTTGAAGTGTTTGAAACGGATTTGCCAGGTTTGCAATTACAAAAAGAAGCGATCATTTTCATTTACAGAATTTCGGGCTTACTTACTCACGGGAAATTTGACGAAGCCCTTTTCTTTATAAAAAACAAAGAAGAAACATTCCTTAATAAACTAAACTTATTAAATCTAAAAAATCAGGCCGAAATTTATTTATACTTATCTGTCAGCTACCTGGTAAATGACAATATTAATAAGGCCCACTTTTATCTTAACATGGTGCTGTTACAAAGTGACCTTTTTTATTCATTGCCCATCTACCGTATTTTTAGGGTCATTCATTTATTGATACAGTACCAGCTTAATAATCATGAAGTTTTGGCGTATGAGATCCGCTCAATAAAAAGAAATTTTAAAAACAATAGCAAAGACGCTTACCTGCTTGAAAAAGCAGTATTCAGATTTGTATCCATCTATCCTCTGCCCGGGAAAGAATCAGAGAAAATAAAGCTATGGCAAAAAATGGAAGCTGATTTTGCGTTGATTAAAGCGGATAAATATGGAATGGAAATACTAAAGATTTTTGATTTTGGTAACTGGATAAAATCAAAAGTTTTAAAAGTATCATTTGGTAAAATTGTAACAGAAAGTTGAGTGAATGATAGTATTTTTTTCGACATCAAACTCAGTGTAATAGTCTTGTACTTTTTTGTTAGTCATCAGATATCACTGTACATGGCATACTCATTAAAACTTGCTTCATTGCAGACCAAAAAAAAGTTATAATGCCAACGCAATTTCACAGAGAGCTGCTTATCACTTTTATAAAAAACTGTATTCTGTTACCAAATAAAATTCACCGGCAAAAAAATATCCATCCTTAATTGAGTGCGGTATTTGGAATTAACTAAGCGGTTTTAATCAAAAAATTTAATGTTGATGTGAATTACTGAACAAAGAAATAGGCGATTGATTACCATCTAAATTTGATGCCAGTGTTTAGCGGTAACCTTTTAACAAATGCAGCAAAAGCACCGCCATTTAATTTTGATATCACTCACCACTGGATATTGATTTAGTTTACGGATTGTGCTTTCTGAAGATATTAAAAGCCAGCTTCAATCAGGAATTGGTTTAGAACATAAGCGTAATAAATTCTCAGACTAAACTTAATAATCTTATATAATCTACCGCATGGTCTAAAAAAGATAAAAAACTCAGCTAAGAAAATTACCCATTAAAACACCTGTTTTGTTAAAATTAAATTTGAACAATATTTAAGACTTTACAACTTTGCAAAATTTATAAAATCCTGTATTCCTTTGTAAGATAATTCTCCTATTCCTCATACATGTCATAGATACTTTTATAAGATTTAAACTCTTTTTATATCCTCATGAATGCAGTAATTAACACATCAAAAAAAAACGCAAAAAAAAAGTATGTTTTACTTGCATTTGTAATTTTCGATATGTATGTTTATGACAATTCCCAAATACGACGGAAAAAATAACCTCCAAAATTCTATTTCAAATCATTTCTCTTTTTTACTTAAATCGGGTTCGTATAATTTGTTACGCCTTACCTGTCAATAGTTTTTTTTACTTATTGCAATCATATTTGCATGTGAGTGAGAAACAGCGAAGCTATAAACAAAACACAAAATTGCTCGCTTCTTAAAACCGCTGTCCGATTGAATTTCAGCTATTCTACAAGTAAAATTTTGCTGTAAATCTTTAATACCGGCATTAATTGTAATTGTAAAAAAATCTGCCCGTTAGTACGAAACAAAAAATTATATCTTCTTAACCATTTTTTTTAAAACTTTAAAATAAATATTATGCCAGTACAAACATCTTATCCCGGCGTATATGTTCAGGAAGTACCCAGTGGGGTTCGAACGATTGCAGGAGTGAGTACTTCTGTTGCAGTGTTTATTGGGCAGGCAGCATGGGGGCCTGTTAATGAACCTGTTTTATGTTTAAATTATACTGAGTTTCAGCGAACGTTTACATCTGATGTTACGCAGAGTGACCTTGCCAGGTCTGTAAAATTATTTTTCTTAAATGGAGGAACTCAATGTTATATAATGCGTTTGGCGGATGCCGCTGTAACTGCACTTATAACAGCAGTAGACGATACAGGAATTGGAGCGCCGGACACTATGATAATTTATGCCAGGTACCCTGGAGAATTCGGCAATTCAATCAGGGCAACTATACAACACAATGCGGCAGATGCTCAATTATTCAATTTAAGATTGTACCGGGTTGTACTTAACAGTGCAGGAGTAGAAGTGCCAACAGATTCGCAAACCTGGATGGGATTAAGTATGGATCCGCTGCACCCGAGATTTGCCATCAAATATGTAGACTACCAATGGGCAATACTTTCTCAGGATCCGGTGCTTGGGCCCCCTCCTCTTACAAATACAAACCGACCGGAAGAATCGCTAATACCAGTGGTTGTTCCACCAATTACAAATCCTCTTTTTGGAACGCCTCTTACATTGGCAACGGGAAGTGATGGAGTTTCTATAACTAGTGCCGATTATGACGATGCCTATCCTATACTTGACCGAGAGGTTGACATTTTTAACCTCATGATTCTGCCAAGGAATAACAGCGTGGCGCAAAATCTGCTTTGGGGAAATGCAAGTTTATTTTGTCAAAGCAGGCGGGCATTTCTTTTAATAGATCCAGAAGTTGCCTGGACTAATGTTCAGGAGGCAACCGATATTACTACAGGTGTAAATTCACTAAGAACGGGATTGGTAAATGATCACAGTGCAGTTTTTTTTCCACAAATAACAATTTTGGAAAATGAAACAAATGTACATATCGGAGCAAGTGGAGCAATTGCCGGATTAATGGCCAGAACCGATGCAAATCGCGGCGTTTGGAAGGCACCTGCCGGAGTAGAGGCTAATCTTCTTGGTATCAGGGGGCTTCAATATCGTTTTTCGGATGGCGAGAATGGCGTGTTGAATCCTCAAGGTGTTAACACGTTAAGAATCTTCCCTAACGGCATCGTAAACTGGGGGGCCCGCACCATGGATGGCGATGATGATTTTGCAAGTGAATACAAATACATCCCCATCCGCCGCACAGCTCTCTTTATTGAAGAAAGCCTTTACCGTGGTTTAAAATGGGTGGTTTTTGAACCCAATGACGAACCGCTTTGGGCGCAGATACGATTGAATGTGGGCGCTTTTATGCATAATCTTTTCCGGCAGGGTGCATTTCAGGGAACAAAAAAACAGGATGCGTATTTTGTAAAATGTGACAGTGAAACCACTACGCAAAATGATATCAATTTAGGTATTGTTAATATTTGGGTAGGTTTTGCTCCGCTAAAACCTGCAGAATTCGTGGTACTATATCTTCAACAAATGACTGGGCAAATACAGGTTTAACTAAAAAAAATAACACTATGGCAATTCCTCAATTTGTGGTCAACGCCTATCGGTTTGACCCCTACAAAAATTTTAAATTTCGCATTCGCTGGGATGGCAAAGTTGTTGCCGGCGTAAGTAAAGTAACCGGGCTTAAACAAACCACAGAACCTGTTAAACACAGGGAAGGGGGAGATCCCAGTAGTTCCAGGCTTAGCCCCAGCGTGTGGAGTTTTGAACCAATTACACTGGACAGGGGTGTAACACACGATCCCGAATTTGAAAACTGGGCAAAAAAAGTTTGGAATGTTGAAGGAGACTCCGTTATCTCCCTGAAAGATTTTAGAAAAGATATCATCATTGAATTGTTAAATGAACAGGGTGTGGTTGCAAAAGCCTATAAGGTTTACCGCTGTTGGGTATCCACCTACCAGGCGCTTCCCGAACTGGATGCAGGTGGCAATGCTGTTGCTATTGAGCAAATGGTTTTACAAAATGAAGGTTGGGAACGGGATACCGAAGTGCCAGAGCCTGCACAGACTTAAAGTATTGATACATGAATGGATCCGGAAATTTATTTATTCCGCTTCGGCTAACACCCGGTGCAGCGGGCATCTATTTAAGAAGTTTAAGCGGCAATGATGAAATGGCCGTAGAAAATACGGGTACAAAAAATCTGATTGGCCTCCTTGAATCTTTGATGCAGCCAGGAATAACCGCTAATAAAGTTAATGCAGCCCAAATTGTAACCGCCGACCGAGACCGGTTATTGGCATTGTTATACATACATACGTATGGTGCCAAAATAGAAAGCACGGTAAATTGTACAGCATGCGGACAAAAATTTGACCTTGATTTTTGGCTTGATGAACTACTCCGGCATTACCAGCTTGCTGCTGTGTCGGATAACGGACAATACGAAGTTGAGCCGGGTATCAGATTCCGTTTGCCAACAGGCGAAGATGAAATAATTATCAATGGACTTGCAGAAGCCGAGGCAGAAAGGCAATTACTGGAAAGATGCCTGCTGCAGGGGAATGCCGAAACTGATAATGAAAAAGTACAATTAAAAATGGCTGAGTTGGCACCTGTGCTAAGTATGCAAATGCAGGCAATATGCCCGGAGTGCAGCAACGAGCAACACGTACAGTTTGATATGCAATCGTTTTTCTTAACAAAATTAAGACAGGAAAGGCCTAGCCTTATCAGGGAGATACACAACATTGCTTCACACTATCATTGGTCGCAGCAGGAAATATTGAGCCTGCCGAGGAATTTGCGGAAAGAATATGCTGCTTTAATTGAGCTGGATAATTGAATAAAGTATGAGTCAATATTTATTAAACATTGCAGCCAGAAGTACCGGTAATGGTTCCACTGAATTATTACCATCAAAGGCTGTATTTAATGGCGCCGGCACCATCGCTAGCCAGGAGTTTACTGATGACAATAATACGCAGGATAATGGATCATTTGTTCAGCAAAACGTTTTTCCTGCGCAGCCGGTGATGCCGCAAAAAGTACAACAGGCTATTGTTTTAAATGCAACAGAAACAGGGATGGCACAGAAAAATATTGAGACATCTTATTTTTCAAAACATACAGAAAGGGCAGCAGCTGAATGGGAAAACAGCCCTGTAAAAAACAGGGCTTCTGAATCTGTAAAATTTAATATTGACGATGAAACTCTACAAGGGACGGTAAAAAACACCGGAGCTACGCAAAATTTTATTGCCCCGTTGCTTATTAAACAATCGGTTTCTAAAAATTTATTTGAGAAAAAAGCAACGAAAAATCCTGCGGAAATCAGCCTGAACGAAACTGCTAATACTGATGATATAATTTATTCAGAAAAGCAAAACATCCAGCCTTCTGACAAAACAGCTAAAATTCAAAGTAAAAAAATCAACCTTTCGGAGAACTTACAGCCGGAACGCATCACCCCAAACCAGCGGGAAAAAATGCATAAAAGACCCTTGCAAAAAAGCAAGACGAATGAAACAGCTCCTAAACTCATCATTGGTAAAATCATTGTGGAAATACTGCCTCCCAAATTACCGGTTACGCAAAAAGTAATTAACAGGGTGGTACAATCACCTTCCCAAAACAATCATTCAAAATCAAATAAACTCATTTTTGGATTAAGGCAGCTTTAGTATGGATTACACTTCGTTAAAAGAGATTACAGAAACCATCATTGCCGTAATACAAACGGCAGTGGATGACACCAGCAACTGGCCGCCGGCATTTAAGGTATTGCCCGAGTTGCCTAAGGATGAGCATAACGGTATTGGCTTTTATCTTTTTCATGTTCAGGAGAGCAGTCATTATAAAAACTATCCGGCACCCGGAAACGACAATCCTCCGGTGAACTATACTCCCATGGCGCTTAATTTATTTTATCAGTTATCTGCAAACAGTACCACAGAAAATAACG
>Ga0163148_10000494_pt1 | contig 53095 bp, 38 predicted proteins | sample OliLakLV19MP7P2_FD_148606 | JGI IMG/M metagenome (GOLD analysis project Ga0163148, IMG submission 148606) | Freshwater microbial mat bacterial communities from Lake Vanda, McMurdo Dry Valleys, Antarctica- Oligotrophic Lake LV.19.MP7.P2 | ecosystem: Environmental > Aquatic > Freshwater > Lake >... | reverse complement strand
CCTACATATTTTGAACCCCTACATATTTTGAACCCCTACACCCCTACATATATTGAACCCCTACATATTTTGAACCCCTACACCCCTACATATTTTGAATCCCTACATATTTTGAACCCCTACACCCCAACATATATTGAACCCCTACATTCGATCCTAAACCTTATATACCCTCTTTTGGTTTTTTCATACATTCACCATTGATTAATACCTATAAGGATCAAATGCCAAGAAAGCCCGTCACATCACAGTACGACACGATCTTTGAAAAGGAGCTCCTGCCCTATGTAGGAGCCCTGCAGACCTTTGCCTATCACCTGACCTATAACCAGGAGGATGCCGATGACCTCGTCCAGGAGACCTACCTCAAGGCATACCGGTTTATTGATAAGTACGAGAAAGGAACTAATGCGAAGGCATGGCTGTTTAAAATTCTCAAGAACGCCTATATAAACGAGTATAGGAAAAAGGTCAAGCAGCCCACCAAGGTTGATTTTGAGGACATTGTTGCGTATCATGATACAGATGATGATCGTGTATCCGGATATAGTGATCTGAGGGAAGAAATCTTCCTGCACATGATGGGGGATGAAGTGACCTCAGCAATCAATAGCCTGCCACTTGATTTTAGGACCGTCATACTGCTATGTGATATCGAAGGTTTTACCTACGAAGAGATCGCAGCGATTATTGATGTGCCTATCGGGACGGTGAGATCAAGGCTATTCAGGGCTAGAAACCTGTTGAAAGAAAAACTGACTCATTACGCCCAGCAACATGGGTATACAGATGTCAGAGGACAAAAGAAACTGAAACGAGGCTCCCCCGCCGAAGCCAAGGACCAAACGGAAGAAGAATAAAACCTGAGAAAATAAATGGATCGTGAAACTTTATTTAACACTTATTTATCACGTTGACAGGATTGTAAAAATCAATATCCATGAAGAACTTTGACGAACAAATTGAATTGCAGAAACAAGTTGGGATGTACTTCGACCAGGCCCTTGACCCGCAATCCAAAGATGATTTTCTTCAAAAGGTTAGTTCTGATCCCATGTATCAGGAGGCCTTCCAGCACGAACAGTCCATCAGAGATAATATTAAAAAACATTTCCATCGCCCGGGGGATCCGTCTCAATTAATACAGGCTATTAAAAATCAGATTGGGAAGGGTTGAGCGGGGAGCAAGGGGTAAGGAAAATTAATAATAAGTAATAGTATAGAAAAAGGTCGCACAGGTGTGGCCTTTTTTCGTTTTAGCATTCCCGAGAGATGATAAAGACCATACGTCCGCGTATTCAGGATTTGAGTTGTTTAGGGTGAGAATGACTATTCTAAACCCAAAATTGAGGAACATGAAAAGTTCATTTTCATGTTCCTTCTGAGTTTTGTATTTATACATGTGATGGATGTTCAGGTGTATACCCATAAACCTTTTCAGACAAATGCCGATGATCCATCACCATTCCTGACGCGTGTGGAAATCTTTAATGAATTTCAACATTACTACCATTTGGTAAATGCTCGGTTTTTGAGGGTATGCGTTTTTCTCTCAGAAGACACCATTTAACAATCCTTCGGGAGGTACTAGAACAAACGTGGGTAAAAAAGTACCTCCATATATTAGCGTATTCTAAATATTACCGATAAATTGTGACTAAATTTCAAAACGAGAGCCGGACCCGGCTCTATCATCTGTTTGCAACTATAAATACAACTCGTATGAAAAAAATGCTTCTTCATCTTATTCTGTTGACTATTGCTGTGACTTCATATGCTCAAAAATCCGCCCATGACCGTTATACGGTTTCGGGAGGCTTACTGGGGGCATTGAATCTAAGCAAGTTCAGGATAGACGGACAAAACCCGGCTGATATCAGTTATGATCCAAAAATCGGATGGTCAGCGGGTGGTTGGGTTAACCTTCCATTCTGCAGGGCCCTTTCCCTCGAACCACAGGTCATGTACTCCTACTATACCTATAGAGCTGAATATCCTGCTGCCTTACTTGGAAATGGTAACATGAGTTATATCTCCATCCCTGTTTTACTGAAATTACACCTGGGGAATGCACTTGCGATTACAGCAGGTCCACAGGTGGATCTCGTGATGGATGTTGAAGATAACATCGGTAGTGCGGAAAGTGGGGATTTTACAAGCCCGAGTTTTGCTTTGAACGGAGGCATCGAAATATTCCCGCATGGTAGGGCTGTTATTTTTGGTCGCTATATGTATGGCCTGGATAACATGGACAACAGAGAAGTTCCTGGTGCTGTCACTGAATTTAAAAATTCAAACTTCCAGGTAGGTGTTAAACTCAGATTGTTTGGTAAGTTCATTCCGGCAGATACGGATGAAGATGGTATTCCTGACAAAAGTGACAACTGTCCTACGGAGGCTGGATTTGAAAGATATGGTGGTTGTCCGATTCCGGATACCGATGGAGATGGCTTTAACGACGAAGTGGATAAATGTGTGACGATCGCAGGTTTAGCCAAATATGAAGGCTGTCCGATTCCGGATACAGATGGAGATGGTATCAATGATGAGGTAGACAAATGTGTTACAGTTGCTGGTCTGGCTAAATACAATGGTTGCCCGATTCCGGATACCGATGGAGATGGCATTAACGATGAAGTGGATAAATGTCCAAACCAGGCAGGTATTGCCTTGTATAACGGTTGTGCGGATACGGATGGTGATGGCATCACGGATGATAATGATAAATGCCCTACGCAGGCCGGTGTTGCAGCATATAATGGCTGCCCGATCCCAGACAGAGATATGGATGGTGTGCTTGATCCGGATGACAAATGCCCGGATATCAAAGGACCAGCAGATAATGGGGGCTGTCCGAAAATTGAAAATGCAAAATTCAATACACGATTCATTCAGTTTGTAACCGGAAGTGCTACACTGACCGCAAAATCAAAAACAATGATTAAGGAAGGTGCGAAACTGATGAACAGTGATGACTTTAAATCCTTAAAGGTTGAAGTTCGCGGACATACCGATAATGTTGGGTCAGCAGAGTCTAACCATAAGCTAAGCCATAACAGGGCTAATGCGGTCATGGTGGAGTTGGTTAAAAATGGTGTAGATCCTTCCCGGATCACAGCGGTGGGCTTTGGAGAGACCATGCCAATTGCGGATAATAAAACATCGGAAGGCAGAGCCACAAACCGCAGGGTTGCTTTTGACGTGAGACAGTAAATCAAGTTTTGTTTTGTCCGGGATGAGATAAAACGAAACAGATCATGAAAGCTCCACACCTACAAATGGTGTGGAGCTTTTTTTTTAAAACTAGTATTGGTTTTCAAAACACAAAGATGAAATTTCGAATGGACCATCATGCCCATTACATTACAAAAGGGTCATAGAGCCCCATCCATTATTTTATAAGTATTACTTTCTCCACACACCTTTCCCCAAGACCATTGGTGCCCTGTACGATATACACTCTGGCTGTCTAGGTGGACATATCGATATGTGAACTGATGTTGTTGCCGTTTGGATTTGTCTGATCATACTGAAGGGAACCATCCATGGCGAAAATCCGGACATGCTGCCATTCTATGGGAACCGTCAGGGTCATCGATGCATTTGCTGGATTAGGATAGGCGAGACATTTGGCAGGTGCTACCTGATGAGGATACTGTGTGTTTACTGAAAGGCTGTCGCACAAAGGGTCACCGAGTGCGCCGAGGCGGTAATTGGGAAAGTGGGGCAATGAGTAATTATTGACGGTTGGTAATTGAATCACATGTTGCTCAAAACGGCAGGCGGTTCCTTTTTTCTCAGGTTCCTGGATCACATGCAGCCATTGTGAGCCCGTACGCGGGTTCATGAAAATGCGCTTGTCTGGCGTTCTTTCCATATGGTAGAAGACGGTAAAAAAAGGGGAGGAGCCAAAACCATCATAATCGGCAACATGGGTAAGGCTTGATTGCAAATCATCCGCTAACATATCTATCTGATACAGGGAAAAATAATGATTGACATAAAGAAACCTTCCGGACGGGGAGAATTCCAATCCACCCGACAAGAGGTCAGCTGCAACAGGAACTTCTATGGATCTGAAGTTGGATAAGAATCCTGTTGAACGATCAAAGTCATAGAGGAACACACCGTTTCTGGGTTGATACCAGGCGAATAAAGTTCCATCTAGTGAGAATTTGCCTTGACCCCCGCTCGCTTTTGGATTAGTTGCCATACCTACATATTGCTTACCCATATAAAGCGGGCCGTCATGATCAATTAAAACGGTGTGAAAACCACTATTCCAGCGATCTGGTGTGATCACCCACCAATCCAGGCCATTGGCATGTCGGACAGCCGTAGAAGGCATGCCAATCATTCCGGTGTCGGTAAAGATGATTTTGTTTTTGTCGATTACTTCCGGAAATCCATTGTCCAGAGTGGTATGAATATCGGTACAGAAAATAAAAATCCAATGCACTGAGAAACAGAGTCGAATAACATTTAGTTTGTTCATGGGTTACCATAATCAATTTTGAATAATTTTCCATGACCGAGCTGACCAGAAACTGATTTGGTAATGATGTAATACATTCCTGGTGGAAACGAAGCCAACTCATAATCCAATTGTTTTTCGCCTCCTGATTGTATCCGGTAAATTCGATGGCCAAGCACATTAAATATCTGAAGGTCACTCATATCCATATCGCTTCTCACAGTAGTGATTGAAGAAGCGGGGTTGGGGGATATGGTTATCGTAAGATCATTGATTACAGTATTTTCTGATCTTGGGTATAAGGTTGTGCAAAGATTTTCATCATCATAGTAATTTTGAAGACTGTCTACTCTGATCAACGACCTGGCGTAAAATACTGCATCACTGTATCTGTCTGGACATACGGAGGCCAGTTCGAAGAGATCAGTTTGGGATGAAAGCGAATCAGTTTTGGCGAGCATAGCGGATGCCAGAATGGTAAACTGAAGTTTTTCCACCCAGATGGAATCCACAGAGATGGATGCAAGGTCATCCATTAGATTATCAAGTCTTGTATCAATGCAGGCTGGAATCAAAGAGTCCTCCTGATTATAATCGAATCCGATGATAGTTATCGAATCAAGCAAAAGGACCATGATATCTGCAATGTTGTTATTGTTCCTGACTGTCATTAAGATACTATCCAGGACAAGGAATTGTTTTATTTTCTCTGAAATGGATTGATTGAGTCAAGAATGGGGATGAGATAACTAAGTTAGTATTTACTTTTAATTATCTCATACCAGCAAGTGTTAAAGTTTTCAATTTTAACTAAATTGACAAAGGGGCGTCATTTCATCATTCCTTTTATTTTTAGAACCCAAAGCCTCAACCTGCAATGTCAGATATCGTTGGTGCTCTTCCTACTATTGGCTTTAGTGGTGCAGTTGCAGAAGAGGACTAAGCAACCACACCACTAACAAATGCTCCATTCAGCGTCCCATATTTTCCGCTTACTTTGTGCTATGCTTATTACATATAACAGGTCGATTATTCTCTCCCTTTTGTTTTTTTGTCATGTTGGTTTTGGACAAAACCTTGATCTGACTGTGATAGGATATGACATGCATTCCCAAATCCAATGGAATGCTATTTCCGGCGCAGACCGCTACAGAATATGGAGAAAGGGACCTGCAGACCAGGACTTCACATTACTGGCCACCACATCGAAAACAAATCGCATAGACTGGACCGGCCGCGAAGGAGATGAAGAATATACATACAGTTATTTTTTAGATGCCCTCAATGTGCCCGGAACAGTGCTCAGCACTTCGGATACCATCACCTCCATCGTTGCACCAATGACTGACGACCAGTTCCTCGACATGGTCCAGGAATATACCTTCCGCTACTTTTACGATTATGGTCACCCCACCAGCGGCATGGCACGTGAGCGTCTTGGAAGTGGGGATGTCGTTACTGCAGGTGGAAGTGGATTTGGTATTATGGCCCTGGTGGTCGGAGTGCATAGAGGCTTTATCACGCGTGAAGAAGGCGTGGATAGGATGTTGAAAATTGTTAGCTTCTTGCAGTTTGCAGACAGATTTCATGGTGTATTCCCTCACTGGATGAATGGCAAGACGGGTGATGTAGTTCCTTTCAGCACCTTTGACAACGGCGGCGACCTTGTAGAAACAGCTTTCTTAATGCAAGGCTTGTTATGTGCGCGGCAATACTTCAATGTCGATACCGAAACAGAAAATACCCTTCGTGATGTGATCACCGGTTTATGGGAGGATGTCGAATGGGATTGGTATAGTCGCAATGACTCAGATGTCCTGTACTGGCATTGGTCACCAAACTTTGGGTGGCAGATGAATTTTCAGATCAGGGGATACAATGAAGCCCTTATCATCTATCTCCTAGCTATCGCATCTCCCACACATGCCGTTGACCCATCTTATTACCATAGTGGATGGGCAGGATCCGGATACGTCAATGGCAATACCTGGTACGGATACAAACTTTTTGTCGGACCCCATTTTGGAGGGCCACTCTTCTTTGCACACTATTCGTTTATGGGGTTTGATCCCAGAAATATCAAAGACGCCTATGCCAATTATTTTGATCAGAACCGCCATCACACCCTGATCAACAGGTCATGGTGCATCGATAATCCCTTCAACTACACAGGTTATAGTGAAAACTGCTGGGGACTGACAGCCAGTGATGACCCGGGAGGCTACCTTGCACACGCCCCGGGGGCCGGAACGGATAATGGGACGATCACTCCCGCCGCTGCCATTCCTTCCATGCCATATACACCTCAGGAAAGTATAGCTGCCCTGAAGCATTTTTACCGGGAGTATGGGGCTGACCTCTGGGGTGAATATGGCTTTTATGATGCGTTCAATCTCAAACAGGATTGGTTTGCAGATTCCTATCTGGCTATCGATCAGGGACCTATCATCAATATGATCGAAAACTACCGGTCGGGACTGCTATGGTCCTACTTTATGGCTAATCCAGAGATATCACCAGCCCTCAATGCCATTGGTTTTGAGGAGGATCCTGTATCCACTGATGGCCCAAATGATTTAGCGAGTGATTGGAACGTTTATCCAACGATCAGTCAGGGAGATGTATACGTCAAGCTCGATGGAAAATGGAAAGAAACCACCTATGCCATAGCGGTGACAGACCCTCATGGTAGAAGCTTAAGCGTGGAGGAGCATTTTTTCGAAGGCCAACCTATGCAGGTAAATTTGCAACTCGGGGATAAGCGGATTGGATGGGTTTGGATCTCCCTTTATGATCAGGAAAAACTCCTTGGAACGCGCCCGATCTGGGTCAAGTGGTGATTAAATCATAGGAATTGTCTTCAGTTAAGCATATTTCGATTTTTTTTTGCTTGAAGTTATAATTGACAATACCTATTAATTTATAGTATGTTGATCACAGGGGTGTTAGGAATAAAAACTTTTAACTGCCTTTTTTCAAATTGGATAACATGAAAACTTGAAGCTCTTTTACCCCCCCCTTTCAGCCTATTTTGCTATATTTAGAGTTCTAAAATTTTCACATTTCAAAAATTCAATTCCGATATGAAAAATGTACTACTACTTTTCTTTCTTTTCATTTCATGGGCAGGTATCCATGCGCAGATCACCTACGAGGATTTCGAAGATGGTCAGGCAGATATATCCTGGATCGGCCTCAATGGAATCTACAATGGAATCGTCACGAATCCGGCACCCGATGCGGTAAACGGAAGTGAATTCGTTGGTTCGTTTACGAATGTTGAGACGTTTGATTTTTGCTTTGCCTTGGGTACCTTAACACAACCTGCTGACCTAAGCAAATTCAACCTCATCAAAATGAAAGTTTGGTCGCCTATTGCACCAAGCCAGGTCCTTTTTAAATTTGAAGGAGGCGGTAATCAGGTGGAGCAGTTCAGGAATATCACGGTAGCCAACCAATGGGTTGAATACAGTTTTGACCTGAGTGCCGGTGCACCTTTTACAGGGATGGACAAAGTCCTGGTCTCCTTCAATCCGTTTATCCTGGGCAATGGAGATACGTTTTATTTCGATGACATCGTAGGTGTTGAAGCTATTGCTGAATACGAAACATTTGAGAATGGTGCTGCCCTTCCATGGGTAGGAGCAGACGGCGTTTTCAACGGACCTGTGGAGAATCCGGATTCAAATTCAGTTAACGGATCAGACTTTGTTGGCCAATACGTTAAATCTGGACTGCACAGTTACAGTTTGCTGATTGCTGATGCAGGCACACCTTTTGACATGAGTATTCTGAATCAGTTTCACCTTGATGTTCATTCACAAGTGCCATCACAGGTATTAATGAAACTGGAAGGACCAGGCGGCCCTTCCATAGAACGCATTGAGAACATCGGTCTGACCAATGAGTGGCAGGACTATACATTCGACTTCTCTGAAGCAGCTGATTGGACACATCTTACAAAGGTGATTCTGTTTTTTGATCCGGGTGTAGAGATGAGTGCAGACACCTATTATTTCGACAACCTGCTGGCATTGCCACAAGGTGCGTGTAAAGGTGTGACACTTGATCCAAACATGATCGATGATTTCGAATGCAATCGCAATGCTACTTACGTCAATGGTTGGGATAGCCTTTCAGTCGTCAATAATCCGGCGCCGAATTCAGTTAACAATTCAGCTAAAGTAGGTCGCTATGGCGATCCTGTTACAGAGCAATGGGCCACCTTGCTTATTGACTATCAAAACCCGATTGACCTGAGTACACGAAATCAACTCAAAATCAAAATATGGTCACCAAGAGTAGTGCCGATCCTGTTCAAACTGGAAGGTGGTTCATCGCCTGCAAAAGAAATATGGGTAGATGCTATTTCTGCAGGTAACTGGGAGCAATACTCCATTGATTTCGGCAGTGAAGCATTATCCAATCATAGAAAGATCGCGATTTTCTTTAACGGCGGACAGGATCCACAGGCTGGTGATGTGTATTACATCGATGATATCAGATGGAGTGAACCTGCAAGTTTTGTCCTTGAAGATTTTGAAGATGGTGCCTTCCTTCCATGGGCCCCATTGGATGACCAGGCATTACTGCATGGCTCATTCGCAGTGATTCCTAACCCTGATCCATCGGGGATAAATACCTCTCTACAGGTAGGTGAATACACTAAAGGCACATCTGCTTTCAGCACACTTGCTGCAGTTGCTCCCGGTGTGATTGATATCACAGCACGTCCTCAATACAATCTTGATGTCTGGGCTTCTGCCCCGGGTACGATCACCTTCCAACTGGAAAGCGTATCTGAAGGAAACAAAGAAGTGACCAGAGACATCGTTACAGGCGCTGCCTGGGAAACAGTGTCTTTTAACTTTGCCGAGTTTCAGTCAGTAACTGACTGGGCATCGATGCGACTGATCTTCAATCCGGGTGTTGCTGAAGAAGGAGCTGTCTACTATTTTGACAACCTCAACCAATCTGAAAGCACCGTGGATCCATGCGAAGGCGTAGTAGCGATCACTAATATCATTGATGATTTCGAGTGCCAGCGCAACAATGTGCCTGGAGGAGGAGGTGAGCATCTAACTGCCGTTGGCAATCCTTCTGTGACTGTAGCCAACAGTTCAACTTATGTTGGCTTGTATGAAGATCAACCTGGACAGCCATGGTCAGCTCTTTGCTGGGAGTTTCCTGATGGTATTGATTTGTCTGCATTTAATCAATTGTCATTCCAGGTCATCGGTCAGGCAGCAGTGCCCATCCTGATGAAACTGGAGGGTGGTTCAAGCCCTGCTTCAGAAATCTGGACAGCGATTACTAAGCCTGGAGAATGGGAGACATTGAGTGTTGATTTTTCCAACCAGGTTGGTCAGGATCACCGTCGTGTATGCATCTTCTTCAATGCCGGTGTTGAAACATCAACGGTTGACGAGTATTACATAGACAACGTACAATTGGCACATGCACCATACACTGGCTGTATCGTCAATTATGAAGAGCCGGCATTTGTATCTGATAGCTGGAGATATTTCCCTGCTGATGACTCAGGTGCATTTGAGCTCGTTGACAATCCTGATCCAAGTGGTATCAATACCAGCGCTAAAGTTGGAAAAGCTACAGAGAAATCTACAAGCGGTCAACCATGGCAAGGAATGTACACAGATCTGGCAGCACCTATTCATTTTGGCGCTGATAAGATCATTAAGATGAAACTGTGGTCTCCACAGATTGCTTCTGTGACGATGAAGCTTGAGGGCCCGCTCACACCAGGAGCGCCTTTATCCGGTGACCTTACCGTAGCAAATACAAAGGCGAATGAGTGGGAAGAACTTACATGGGACTTCTCTCAGACGCCTATCACCGATGATGGCGAATATGCCCGTATCACTCTGATCTTTGATATCAACAACATCCCTGCAGAAGATGTCATTTATTATTTTGATGATATCCAACTCAGCGTAGGAGGTTGTGGTACCACCAGCCTTTTTGGCGGACCAGAAAAACCACGAGACCTGAGTGTATCTCCGAACCCGGTGACTGATGTGTTGCGTATTGATGAGCTCGGCAATGTTGCCAGGCTTGATATCTACAATATGTATGGTCAGCGCGTTGCTACTGTATGGAGTGGATCTGCTTCCACCACCACTATCGAGGTGAGCAACCTTACACAAGGCACTTATATCCTCAACGGATATAGCGCTAAAGGTGAACTCTTAGCCTTGTCACGCTTTGTTAAACTGTAATCATCACAACGATTCAAATCGGGGAGCGCATTGCCTCCCCGATTTGTTTTTTATGAGGTTTCTCCGAACCCCATTACTCGTTTTCCTCTTGCTTGCAGGATGCAAGATTTCCATTAAAGAACCCCCAAAGAAAATAGCTGTTCCATACAGTGTTGAAGAATTGCAAAAACGCACCTTCAATTATTTCTGGGAACTGGCCGACAGCACCAACTACCAGATTCCTGACAGATATCCCACGCTTACGTTCTCATCAATCGCAGCAACCGGTTTCGGCCTTACTTCGTATATCGTAGGCGTAGAAAAAAAATACATCACCAGAGAAGACGCGGCTAACCGCACCTTAAAGACATTGCAGATTCTATGGAATCTGCCGCAAGGACTATTTGAATCCAATGTTTCAGGGTATAAAGGATTTTTCTACCACTTCCTGACCCTTGATAAAGCAACCCGATTCAAGAACGTTGAATTGTCATCCATTGACACAGGTTTGCTGATGGCTGGTATCCTATCGGTCATGAGTTATTTTGATGGTGACCATGAAACTGAAAGAGCCATTCGCGAAGCTGCAGACTATCTGTACAAACGGGTAGAGTGGGACTGGATGATGAATGGCAAAGAAAAGATGGCGATGGGCTTTCATCCTTCGGCTACAGCCCATTCAAGCTCGGATACCTCTGGCATAGAGGGTGTTTTTATTCCGGCCCAATGGAATGGCTATAATGAAGCGATGATCCTGCTTATCATGGCGATGGGATCACCTACGTACCCGATTGACTCTACAGCGTGGACAGCATGGTGCTCCACATATGCATGGGATACATTTTATGGCCAGGAGAATGTACAGTTTGATCCGCTGTTTGGTCACCAGTATAGCCATGTCTGGATTGATTTCAGAGGTATTCAGGATGCGTATATGCAAAGCAAGGGTATCGACTATTTTGAAAATAGCCGGAGAGCGACAATCTCAAATCGTAATTATTGCATCGCCAATCCAATGGGTGCCAAAGGATATGGTGAATGGTGCTGGGGACTCACAGCCTGTGACGGCCCGGCCGTCGCCAGTATGAAGGTGGATGGAAAGCAATGGACATTTTATGATTACAGGGCTAGAGGTGCCGCCAGCATTCAGACTATTGATGATGGCACGATTGCACCAACTGCTGCCGGTGGATCGTATCCATTTGAGCCGGAGATATGCAACAGCACCTTGCAGTATATGTGGAACACCTATTATACCGATCTCGTCGGCGAGTATGGATTTAAAGATGCGTTCAACCTCACGTATGTGACAGATGAAACTCCGAATGGTTGGTTTGATGTGGATTATTTAGGCATCGACCAGGGACCCATTCTCATCATGATCGAAAATCATCAATCTGAACTGATCTGGAATGTGATGAAGAAGAATCCGTATATCGTGGCGGGGTTGAAGAAGGCAGGGTTTAAAGGGGGATGGATGGATAAATAGTAAAATATTCATGATATCATTTATGAATTTATTCCTTTTATTCAAGATTAAACGGAATGCATTGAAGTGAAATAAAGATGCTCTATTCAGTTTTAAGAGTAATTATAAAGATTGGATCAAAATTCAAAACGAAACAACAGGATGAGAATAATTTGACGTAAATGTAAAATGTGCGACATTTGAAATTTATTTTTGAATTTAGATGGAATTTCAATATTGAATGCCTATATTTATCATATCAAACAACCCAAAAGCAACACCCAAGCTAGTGATGATGTAAGGTAATTTTTTTTAACCATAAAACCTTTTTATCATGAAACCAAATTTCAGGACGCAAATGTTGTCCACCATTCCACCATTCCACCATTCCACCATTCCACCATTCCACCATTCCACCATTCCACCATTCCACCATTCGGTTGAGGTTAGAAATGACATTAGATTGTTTTAGCAGATGGCGACTAAAATTTAAATTTTGGCCTCCATTTCAGCACTTATTCAGATGCATAAAACTTCTATCAGCATCCTGTATTATTTCAATGATGATTTTATTGACGCCAGGTAAGAGTAACTCCCAGGTAATTGATTTTTGCGGCGAAGTGACACCAAATACAGCTGTATCCAGCGATCCTGATTCAATATGTTTTGACCGCTTCGGCAATTCGTATGATATTTCAGTATTACAAGAAGATTTTGAATCCTCCAGCCGATCACGGAGTATTGTAGGCTATTTTGATTTGAGTATGGATTTGGATCCGGAGATGGAGGGAGTAATTGAGGATGTATTTGAATATCTGACATCAGTAATTAATCAGCGAACAAACACTACCGGATGTGAAGATGAAATACAACCATCAAGAGTAAGAATATCAATCACAGAAGTAGCATTATCGGATCCTGCAGTTGCAGCAGCTACTCCTATGTATTTTAATGTCTCACGGTATGATTGTGATGATGTCTTGATAAATATGGTTGACCTCACAATCAATGGTAACCTAAATAATCAAGGCGTGGATGGTTCAATCCTAATTGATGATATGCCAGGCTACGAATGGTATACAGGGAATGGAACTCCCGGTGTTAGTGAACTCGACCTCTTTTCAGTTGTCCTGCATGAAGCTCTTCATTTATTTGGATTTGCTTCTTTGCTAAATGTGGATGGTGAAGCTAGTAATGGCTATTTTTCGGTCTGGGATCAGTATCTAAACACTACTCCATCATATGTTGATGGAGGCCCAAGTCTAAACATTGAGCCTGTATTGGAAAGTGATTGTGAAATAAATTGTTGGTTATTGAATAATGAAGTATTCGAGGATGCGGAGGAATTTGTTGATGCAATTGAACATAATTGCAATTCCGGTGGAAGTATTGATTTTGTGTTTGGGGCAGATGCCATTGCACCTCTTGATGGTACCTCGGCAGATATAACAAATGCCCTAAGCCACCTTAATGCTACATGTAATGCACAAGATAAAGATTACGTGATGTCTCCTTATATCGATGCGGGAGAATCACGCAGGACAATATCTAACCCCGAATTGGATATCTTATGTCAGTTGGGATATTTAATTGACGGTGAATGTGATATGTGTTATTTAACGGTGATACCAGAGAATGTAAATCTCACCTCATTTGAATCCTGTTGCGGTAGGTACTTTGATGCATGCATTGGACAGCAAATGGAAATCAGTTTTGATGATTTATTGTGTAATGACTTCTCTGATGGAGCTATTACGATCACGGATTATTGGTTAGATTTTGGATCAGGCCTATCAGTTTCAACAAATACGACTGGATTCTTAGTTACTCCTTCAGTGCAAGGAATACAAAGGTTGTATTATACTGTACAAGGATGTGATTGCAGATTGTTGAATGGTTATGTTGTTATCTATGTAGGTCCTTGTACTGATTGTGAAGAAATAGATCCTTGCGAAAACCTGGTGTGTGTAGAGGACTTTGAAGAGTTTGACCCAGGTATTGGGCTCTTTAATTTACATTATGAAACTTGTGGAAGATATTGGTTAACAGAAGCTGGATCTAATAGTGTCGATATTTGTGAAGATGGATCCGGTAATAATTATCTTGTTATTGGCTCTACAAGTGGCAATCGAGAAGGCTTTTGCATGAGACTTTCAGAGCCAGTTGGACCAGGATGCAAGTTGACCATTGAGTTCGATGCAGCGGCAAGAAAGATTAGTGGATTTGATTGGTATGTCAGTGTTGAGCCTGCCTGCGACTATCTCGATGCACGTGTAAATAGTAATGGCGATCCAGCAGATTGCGGAACATATACATTTGAACCTTTTTACATAGGACAAACGAAAGTTTCAAATAGTGCTGGAGTAGTTGAATACATATGTGTGGATGAACCTAATTTGCAACCCTACACGCACGAGTGGGTTAATAATATTATAATTGAGGCAAATTATTTGATTTTGTTTCCGACACAAAGTTCATTATCGTGGCCTGTAAACTATATTGATAATATTATTGTGACCAAAGTATGCCTGGATCCTTCATTTAGTTTTGCACAAGATGAAGAGGAATGTTTAGAAGTTCATTTCACTACTGAAGGAAATGAAGGAGATGAACATAGCTGGAATTTCGGAGACTCCAACACATCCACAGACGAGGATCCGATACATGAATATTCAAGCGATGGAAATTATACCGTTACACATACAGTTACTGATGAATGTGGCAATTCAAGTTCCCAAAGCCACACGGTGACTCTTGCGGGTTGCTGTCAGGACTTTGTAGTCACAACAAACACCACCTGGCTCCCAGGTCAGGTGCCTAATGGTGGGGTTTTTCATACATTAACTATTCAGGAAGGGGTTTCCCTGAACATCATAACTGGTGTTGTATTGAAATTTTGTCCTGGCGGGTCCATGGTGGTGGAGGCAGGAGCACATGTACGTAACAAGGGAACTTTGACCTCGTTAGGAAGTATCAATTGGGAAGGAGTATTTTTGGAAAGCAATGACATGTTTAGTCAAGCTGCCAATTGTGGTTCGTTTTCCTGGGCTTATGGCTGCATACCACAAGGCTACTTTTGGGCTGATGTAAATTCCCTCATTGAAAATGCGACAGTTGGTATCAGGAATTATGGTCCTGGGTTCAACGAGGACGGTGGTGGGATAATCAAAGCGACAGGAGCTACATTCAGAAATAATGGAATAGGAGTTGAGTTTAAGCACTATGAAAATTTTTCAGGTAACCAGCCCATACCAGACCGAAGTTCTTTCAAGGATTGTATTTTTGAAAACACTAGTACCTATAGCAATCAGAACTCGTTCTGGGCTTTCGCCAAAATGGATGGTGTCTATGGTATTAAATTTAATGGTTGTGAATTTACGAATGAATATATCCCTGACAATGCTTTTTCATATTTGGATTTTGGAAGGGGAATTGATGCCACAAGTTCAAGCTTTGATGTTCTAGCAACTAATCCACCACTACCTTGTTTGCCTCCTGATGATTGTGGATCATTTTGCACATTTAATGGGTTAGGATATGGTATCCATGTAGGTGATATAACAGGGATGCGTTCTTACAGAATTCTTCAGGCAGAATTTGAAAACTGCTGGCGTGGTATAACAAGCGACGGCGCATCTGGGGGAACGATACTATTTAATGAGTTTCATTTTGGAACCACACCAGCAACATTTAGTACAGATGCTGAAGATCAGATTGGTATTCAATTACAAGACGCCCATGCAGGTTTTGAAATACAGGAGAATACCTTTGAAAATGATAGCGAAGGTGAAACAACCGCCATTGGTATAAGGTGTGAGGCAATAGGTATAGCCCCAAATGTGATACGTAGAAACACCTTCACGGGTCTGGATATCCCACACGAAGCGTTTGGTAGGAATGCACTAAATTCAGAAGTCAATAGCAGCGGACTGAGATTTCTGTGCGAAGAAATGGAGGACACTGATGCAAGTGGAGCGGATTTTTATATTCCTGAAACAGGCGTAACGGATAATATCTATATCAACCAGGGCGAGTTGATTCCGAATATTCCAAATTATGGAGCTGCAGGCAATCTTTTTTCAGTGCCTGGGTTTGATATACAAAATGATAATGACTTTATCAATAGTATAGAGGAGAGAGTGGTTTATATCTGGTATGATGATACAAATCAGGAACCAACTACTGGAGTAGGGTATTATAAGGATGAAAGTTCTATTGAGAATCAGTGTTCGGTTGAGTATCGCATCCCTCCCGGAATAGGTAGTGGCGATGTGGCTGATGAAAAGGATCGACATTATTCGGCAATTACGGCAAGGAATGGGAATATTGAAGATTATAATATTGCAATGGAAGAAGAGGAATATGAAACTGCAGAGGACAAGAAAAAATTGATTGAAGAGAATACTTTTACAGCGTTTCAATCAGCCTATAATCTTATGCAGTATTTTTGGAATGATACACTATATTATTCCCACGATACACTAATGAAGTGGTATGAAAGGATGGATTTTTATGCCGCAGATATTCTTGCCGCAGGAGAAATAGCGAAAAAAGATGGATATGGAGATGCAATTGATTTTTTAAATGATATTCCGCTAAATCGGGATTTACTGCCGGAAGAGGAGGTAGATCTCAATAAGATAATCAGTATCTATTCGATGCTTGATACATCGGACATGTATGATCTTTCAATTAATCAAAGAAATGGACTGCGAAGTATGGCTCAAGCGTCAATGGGAACTTCTTCTGGTATGGCAAGAGCCATATTATCCTTCTATAAGGAAAGTTTTCCATTGAGATATTACCTGATAGAAGTAACAAGACCATCTGTTGCATACAGATCTGAGGATTCAATTAGTCTCGGCATGAGACCGGTGTATAACTTGGAAGCTTTACCCATACCCGCTGATGACTATGTTATAGTGAAGTGGGATGTGCCTGTTGACAATGACAATTCCTGGCTAAGTTTATATGATTGCTTAGGAAGAGAATTGATCAAGGTACGATTAACCAAAAATCAGATTGAAGAGACTTTGGAAATAGCACATTTGGGTACAGGGTTGTATTTTGCATCTATAATAGGATCAAATCGCAGGTTCGAAGTCAGGAAGATATTAAAAAGATAATCTCCACCATTCATGAAAACTATTAAATCGAGATTGTTTTATTTGCTGGCCATACTCTGCATCACAGGGTGTGGCCAGCAATTTTTAATAGCCCAGAACACAGGATTTGTGAAAACCTATGTTTTCGAGGAGCGTGAGACGTTTTTTTATGCGGTTCGGGAGATAGAGGGTGAATTGCTCATGACCGGGCAATTGAAAGGCAGCGCCACTAATGGAAAATGGGGTGTGTTTTTAGCGCGGTTGGATACCATGGGTAATATAATAAAGTTGTTAATATTTCAAGATCCATTAGATGGAGGGCATATGGTTTATCCACCACTATTGTCCGAACCCATTTATGTTTCTGGTGATGGCAGTAGTATTCTTTGTGGAGCTCTTGCTGGTTTAAAAGAAAGTTTTGTCATGCTTATTGATCCTGCAATGACTGAAATTCAATTTTATAGTTACCCTCATGAGCATCTTTTTGAGAGGTATGCATTCAATTGCGTTGTGCAAGACTCAGCGATCTATATAGTCGGAAATCAAAGTGAGCTTAAGGATGGATTTGATGCATATATTCAGAAAATTGATTTTAAAGGAAATTTAATTTGGGAAAGAAATTATGGCCTGAGTACGGGGTATGATTTGTTTACAACCATTGTAAATCATGAAAATGAGTTGTTTGTAATTGGAACCTCTCGGGAGTCGAATACAACCAAGCATAGAGAATTTGAAATGCGAACAAAAATCATAAAGATCGATACATCGGGTAATATTATTTCGGAGTTTAGAAGTGTGATCAATGAAGAAGGAGGTAGCGCTGAAGAGCTTATTATAAAAGATGATAAATATTATTACATAACACATCCTTTTATTGTGGATGACGTTGGAAACATACATAATTTTCCACAGATCGTTTGCAGGGATTCAGATTTCAATCTTGTATGGCGGAAGGAATATGGTGAACCGTACTTTCTTAATGTATTAAATGATATTGTATTCGGACCGGATGGCTATTTATATGCCGCCGGCTATATCCCGGAGGAGTATACCTGGGGCAGGGTCCTTAAGATTGATCCCGAAGATGGAGAGGTTATCTGGGAAGCAAGGGATACAGCCTTTGTCATCCCCGGGTGGGGCTCAAGAAACCGAATGGAAGGGCTGACAGCACTGCCATCAGGTAGCCTTATCGCTGTAGGCTATACGATGGATCCCACCTTCCGTGAGAATGGATTATTGTACAAGGTCACTGCCGATGGTTGCATAGACACGCTATGCACTACAGTGTCAATCGAGGACCTTATCCAAAACCCTGACGAAAGAGTGGTGGTGTATCCAAATCCTGCATCGGAGATGATCACCTTTAAACTCCCGGAGAGCGAGACAACCTGCATAGTGCATTTATATACCATTGATGGCGTCCAAGTGCAGCGTCAGGAGGTCACCCAGGGCGATGCGCTTTATCTGAATCGCTCTGAGTATACGCAAGGATTCTATTTTTGGAAGGTGACCACGACCTCCGGCCATGTCATCGATAGCGGCAAGGTATTTATTATCCAATAGATGAATTCACATACTTCATACGGCTTTGCAACAGCAATAGTATACTAAAGGCTTCAATACCTGTGCGGTAAAGTCCATACAAAATCCCCTTTCTTTTCATGTAGACATAGTTTCCCACTTTCCCTATCTTAAGCCCGATAACCGAGGAGTGCTTTTGCCTCCTTGTATGACAAGATAGACTAGTATACTATGATGATCTCTTTCTTACGCCAAGGCAGCTTACTGTCCCTGCTCATTTTTGCCCTGATTTCATGCCAGCCATCGAAACAACTGCAGGCCCAGCAAGACGATGACTATTCGATACAGATCGATAGTGTCCTCAGTCTAATGACCCTCGATGAGAAGATCGGCCAGATGACCCTCTACACCACCGACTGGGAATCTACCGGCCCGACTATCCGCAAAGGCTATCAGGATGATATCCGCAAAGGAACCTGCGGGGCATTGTTCAATAGCCATACTGTAGCCTTTACCCGCCTACTGCAGGATATAGCAGTCAAGGAGAGCCGGCTGGGTATACCCTTGTTATTCGGATACGATGTGATCCATGGGTACAAGACCATTTTTCCGGTCCCACTTGGAGAATCCTGCAGCTGGGATCTCGCTGCCATGGAGCAATCCGCTTCTATCGCTGCTGCCGAAGCAGCAGCAGCAGGATTGCATTGGACATTTGCTCCTATGGTCGATATCTCACGAGAGCCACGCTGGGGACGCGTGATGGAAGGCGCAGGTGAAGATCCATACCTGGGTTCCCTGATAGCCCGCGCGAGGGTGCATGGATTTCAAGGTGATCATTTTAATGGAACAGATAAAATACTAGCATGTATCAAGCACTTTGCAGGGTATGGTGCCCCCATAGCAGGACGGGACTACAACACTGTAGATATGAGTGAGCGCACTTTTAGAGATATCTATTTTCCACCTTATAAAGCAGGTATTGAAGCTGGAGCGAGGACGATCATGACTTCTTTCAATGATCTGGATGGTATCCCATCAACCGGAAACAAATGGCTACTCGACGATATCCTGCGGAAGGAACTTGGTTTTACTGGATTTGTCGTGACAGATTATACAAGTATTAATGAAATGGTCGCTCATGGTTATGCTACGGATGAAGCGCATGCCGGTGAGCTGGCCGCCAATGCAACGGTAGATATGGATATGCAGGGCGCTGTCTTCCAGCGATTTCTCAAAGAATCTATTGCGGATGGAAAAGTGAGCGAAAAATTAGTTGACGATGCTGTACGCAGAATCCTTCGTATCAAATTTGAACTAGGACTGTTTAAAGACCCGTACAAGTTTTCCAACGAACAACGCGAAAAAGAAGTTGTCTTTTCTACAGCAAACCTCGAAGCGGCCAGAGATATAGCACGCAAATCAATCGTATTGCTGAAGAATGAAGGCAATGTCCTACCCATCACCAAAGGAAAAAAAATCGCACTGGTAGGGCCACTCGCCGCAGACCGTAACAACCTGATAGGCGAATGGCGTGGCGCTGGTGATGGCACTAAAAGTGTCAGCGTACTAGATGCTTTTCAAGAGCGGGCCACAAAAGATGGATTTACTTTCACCCATGCCATGGGATGCGAAATCACCGGGGAGAGTACATCCGGTTTTGCAGAAGCTGTTCGCAACGCTCAAGCTGCTGATATCGTCATCGTAGTGGTAGGAGAAAGTTGGAAGATGAGCGGTGAAGCTAAATCCCGTGCTGATATATCAATACCCGGAGTGCAGGAGCAATTGGTTAAAGAACTCGTGGCCACCGGCAAGCCCGTGGTAGTGGTATTGATGAATGGCAGACCGTTAGCGATTCCATGGATTGCTCAACATGCTACTGCTATCGTAGAAGCCTGGCTGCCCGGTACCATGGGTGGACCCGCTGTGAGTGATGTCCTGTTTGGCGATTATAATCCTTCCGCTAAACTCACTATGACCTTCCCAAGACATGTAGGTCAGGTGCCTATATTCTATAACGAAAAGAATACCGGCCGCCCGTTTGATCCCAACAATGGATATACGTCAAAGTACCTGGATATGCCTAACACGCCGCAGTATCCATTTGGATTTGGGTTGAGCTATACCACATTTACTTATGACTCGATGGTCGTCTCCGGAAAGAATTTCAGCTTTAGTGATACCATCAACGTCTCTGTCAACATTACCAATACCGGGGCTTTGACAGGCGAAGAAATAGTGCAGCTCTATGTGCGTGACCTGGTCGGGAGTGTGACAAGGCCTGTAAAAGAACTCAAAGGATTTGAGAAAATTAAACTGGCCCCTGGGGAGCGTAAAAGCGTTACATTTAAGATAACCAGTGCAGACCTGGCATTTCATACAGCAGATATGACCTTCAAGGCAGAGCCCGGACTCTTTTGGATGATGGTGGGTCCTGATTCTGAACGATTACAGAAAAAAGAAATCCGGTTGGTGAAATAAATTCCGATGACCAGGTTGTAATCCATGTTATTATTTTACACGTAAAAAGATCCAGATGCAAATGAAAACGTTACGAATACTATTCTATTCGCTGTTGTGGCTTCCTTTTACCTCCATCGCTCAGACCACGGTGACAGGAATGGTGCTGGATGCCAATTCCAACGAGCCACTGATCGGCGTCACCATCCTTGAGGCACAGACAGATCATGGTACACTCACTGACCTTGATGGTCGTTTTGTTTTTGCAGTGACCAGTGCTGATCCTACGTTGATATTCAGATATACGGGCTACACCACTGTTGAAGTAAAACTCGATGGCCGTGATCAACTTGAAATCCGGATGGCTGAAGAGGCTACCTTGTTTGACCAAATTGTAGTGGTAGGTTATGGTACGCAGAAAAAGAGTGACCTGACGGGTGCTGTGTCCTCTGTGAAAGGTAAGGACCTCGCAAGAATCCCGACATCCAATGTCGAACAAGCACTGCAAGGAAAAGTATCCGGTGTGTATGTAGCACCATCGTCTGGATCACCTGGAGCCGGAGCAGTCATTCGAATACGTGGAACAGGAACGCTCAACAATGCCAATCCACTCTATGTCATCGATGGGATGATCACCTATGATGCGTCGAATGTCAATCCGGAAGATGTAGAAAGTATTGAAGTACTAAAAGACGCTTCAGCAGCAGCCATATATGGAAGTCGTGGCGCCAATGGGGTCATACTCATCACCACCAAGGGTGGAAAAACGAGAGACAAAGCCTCCATCACTGCCTCCGCCTATTATGGGGTGCAACAAATCACCAATTATATTGATGTACTCAATGCATCGGAGTTTGCCTCGGCATACAATGATCTCCCATCACTCGACTATTTTCCAAATCCGGATTCCCTGGGCGTAGGCACAAACTACCAGGATGAAATCTTCAGAAACGCACCGATCTCCAATTTTACCCTTTCAGCTAATGGTGGTTCCGAACAATATCAATACAATTTCAGTGGTAATTATTTCTCCCAGGATGGCATCATCGAAAATTCGCATTACGACAGACTCACCTTTCGGATCAATGGGGAATTCAAACTGAATACATATATGTCGATCGGCCACAACGTTTCTTATTCTGCGATCAGAGAAGATGTTGCGCCCGGCGTAGTCAACACTGCTTACCGGATGCCACCGACATTAACACCGCGGGATTCTACAGGCGATTTTACAGACCCGACTTTTTTTGGCCTTCCAGTGGCTAATCCATCCGCTGACTTATTTTACAAAAGCAATAATCACAACAATGCTTCCAGACTTTTTGGAAACATGTATGCAGATATTCACTTCCTTAAAAATTTTACGTTCAGAAGTAATTTTGGATTTGATAAAGGCAATCGTGCCTCTCAATATTTCGAACCCGTATTTGAAGTCAGTGCATCCCAACTCAATAAAAACGATCGACTGAGTGTGGGTACCAGTTCCAACAATGACTGGATCTGGGAACAAACAGTCACCTATGACCGTACATGGAAGGCGCATCATATCACTGCCCTGGCCGGATATACAGCCGAAGAGCGTGAGAATACTTCGCTCGGAGGCAGCCGTGAAAACTTTCCCGGATCGGCACAAGAACTATTGTACTTATCAGCGGGGAACGATACAACACAGATGAATTACCAGGGAGCCTCTGATGAAGCCCTCACCTCTAATCTATTCAGGGTCAACTATACCTTTAAAAGTAAATACCTGCTGACCGCAAGTTTGCGCATAGATCGATCTAGTCGATTTACCAAAGCTAACCGTACAGGCACATTTCCATCTGCCAGTGTAGGTTGGAATATGACCGATGAGCCCTTTGTGCAGGATTTGAATTTTCTTGATCGTTTGAAAGTCAGGGCTAGCTATGGAGAGCTCGGTAATCAAGCCGCCTCTTCCAGGTATCCTTCCACTGGAGCAGTGACTAGCGGCTTGTATGGTGTCTTTGGGGCTAGTGAAAGTTTGAACCAGGGTGCTACGCTGATATCTCTCTCCAATGCAGACCTGCAATGGGAAACTTCAAGACAAGCGGACATTGGCGTGGAGGTGGGATTTTTTGATGGGAGACTGGCAGTAGAAGTAGATTGGTACAACCGTAATACGTTTGACATCATTGCGGCAGTGCCGATTCCTGATTATGTTGGGTCACAGGATGATCCTGTAGTCAATACAGCCCAGATCCGCAACCAGGGTTGGGATATCAGCGCCAATTGGAGAGAGGGAGGCACGGTAGCTTATAATTTTGGCGTTATCGTTTCACCGGTCACCAATACAGTTGAGAAACTTGCCAATGGTCGCAATGAAATATTCGCAGCCAATATCAATGGTGAGTTTGCTTCACACACAGTGGTCGGATTGCCTATTGGTGGATTTTATGGTTATAAGGTCGCTGGTATCTTTCAAAGTGAAGAAGAGTTGGATATGAGTCCAAAATTCGGAGATGAAAAAATCGGCGACATTCGATTTGCAGATACCAATCTCGATGGAATCCTCAATGGGGATGATCGCACGTATCTCGGTAGTCCGATACCCAAACTCACCTATAGCTTCACAGCTGGTGTCGAATGGAATGGCTTTGACCTTAATGCAGACGTTCTCGGCGTAAGTGGATATAGTGTATTCAATGCCAAAGAAACATTACGTGTGGGGGTATACAATTGGGAGAGCCATGTGATAGATCGTTGGACACCTGATAATCCTTCCCAGACAGAGCCGCGCCTGATCAATGGAGGACATAACTATAGAGTAAGTGACAGGTTTATTCAAGACGGAGACTTTATCCGGTTGCGAAATCTTAGTCTTGGTTATACCATTCCTTCAAGGGTCACCACAAAAGCGAAATTGGATCGATTAAGAGTGTATGTTTCAGGTACCAATATCTGGACAAAACAGAAATATTCAGGCTATTCTCCTGAGTTCCCCAATGCAGGTAATACGTACGAAGTTGGATTTGATTTTGGTGGATATCCGGTTGCCAAATCATGGCAAGCAGGTATTGAAATTCAGTTTTAATCTTTTAGAAATCAATGATCATGAAAAATAATATAAGATCAGGAGCGATCCATAAGAACATAACCTTTCGTTTAGGTTTAATCCTACTACTAGCAGTCGTGAGTAGTTGTGGAGAAGATTTTCTGGAAAGAAAACCGAAAGGGCAACTGACGTTTGATACGTTTTTCGAAACCTCGGATCACGCCGTTTGGGCAACTAATGCGATATATCAGAAATTCCGTACGTGGGAGATGTGTGCATTTCCATGGATAGGCATCACGGATATCATCAGTGATGATGCGGACAAAGGGAGTACACCTACGGATGCACTTTATATGCTCCAGTTGGATCAATTTTCATTTGATGCCACCAATGAAGGAATCAATGGCGCATGGTCAGGGCACTACCAGCTCATCTTCAGAGCCAACCTGGCGATCAATAATATTCCGGGGATTGACATGGATGAAGAACTGCGTAACCGATTGGTAGGAGAAGCTAAATTTCTGAGAGCCTATACCTACTTCAGATTGGTGCAATGGTTTGGAGATATTCCTTTAGTCACAAGTTCCTTGAGCCAGGATGAATATTACAACCAGACCAGGACGTCAAAAGAAGTAGTTTATGATTTGATTGAGCAGGATCTGCTGGATGCCATTGCTGTGCTCCCTGAGAAATCCGATTATCCAGCTGCAGATCTTGGCAGAGCGACAAAAGGCGCTGCCAGAGGAATGCTTGCCAAATTGTATATGGTCAAGCAACAATTTGCCGATGCGATTGTGCAATGCGATTCTATCATTTTGTCCGGCGAGTACATGATGTTGACTCGGTATTCAGATAATTTTCTTCGGGTAGGGGAGCACGGTGCTGAAAGCATTTTTGAAATTAGTGCTGTAGCAGAGCAAGCTGCCATCGCAGGTCCAGGCGCAACACCATTCAATATGGTACAAGGCGTCAGAGGGGTGCCCAATCTTGGTTTTGGATTTAACAGGCCCAGTGATGATCTCGTAGCAGATTACGAAGCAGGTGATCCGCGACGTCAGGCTACGATTATTTATGTCGGAGAGGTCCTGCCTGACGGTTCTACTATCGTACAAGACAATCCTGAAGTGCTCAATGAACGATACAATCAGAAAGCCTGGGTACCCGCGCATGCCGGGCTCAATGACAACGGGCCAGGTAATATCAGAATACTTCGCTATTCAGATATCTTATTGCTGGCTGCAGAAGCATACAACGAAGAAGGCAATCCAGGTAAAGCGCTTGAATATCTCAACTTGGTAAGAGCACGTGCACGGGGTAATAACAATTTTATACTTCCTGATATTACCACCATGGACAAAACCGAACTAAGAGAGATCCTCTATCATGAGCGCAGAGTTGAATTGGCGATGGAACAACATCGTTGGTTTGACCTCGCCCGATGGGGACGACTAGCTGATGTGATGCCACTAGTGCAGCCTAATTTTGTAGCTTCCAAACATATCCTGCTTCCGATACCACAATCTGAAATTGATCTCACAGGTGGAGCGCTGGTGCAGAATAATGGGTATTGAGTTGTGAGTTGTGAGTAGAGGCCGCAGGCCTCTGTAGAAAAGCAAAGTTGGGCGTACGGACGGACGTTCGCGTACGACAGATCAAAAGAACTAAAAAAACAAAGTTGGGCACAGGTTATACCTGCGTCCGCGTATGTTGGATCAAAAGAAGCATTGTCAAGGCAAACATCATGTAGGCTGTCTTTGACAGCAGGTAAAATCACAATCTTTTGATAAATTCACTCCATGATCCCCATAGACGTTACCTCCGTCATCAACATCATCAGCCGCACACTGGCAACCATCCGCGAACTTGTTGCAAGTTTAGAAGATAATTGGCTACATGCGAAGGAGGGACCAGATACATGGTCACCTCATGAAGTAGTCGCACATCTCATTTATGGCGAACAGACAGACTGGATACCAAGGATGCGGATTATCCTGGATGAAACTTCGGATAAAAAATTTACTTCTTTTGATCGTGCTGGCCATTTTACAATTGCCGCAGGCCGATCTATTGATTCGTTACTTCATCAATTTGAACAACTCCGACTCGAGAACATCTTGATCCTTGTAGCTGCCGATCTGACAGAAGATGATCTCCGCAAGGAAGGAATTCACCCCGCCTTCATATCATCTGCCCACAGCTCAAGTTTATCAATGGCATGATCAAAATACTTGCGATCACGCTCTGCACTTTCTGTGAACACACTTATTTGATCAGATTGCACAAGGTCCTCCAGAGCAGAATAAATTTCGGGAGCCGGATCAACAGCCTCGAGAACCTTTCCACTCAAAGTAAAGAAATTTCGGGCAATGTCTGCTTCGATCAGATCTCCGGTATCTGTCATCATGGCGATCACCAGATGATCTTCAGTCTCAAAGGATGTAATGGTCAGCAATTCTACTTTCATCCAACCACTCATTCCGAGGTATGTTTCCAAGATTTTGATTTGGTGAGGAGTGCCTGAGTAATCAAATTGCAAGTGACTCGAAGGCATCTCCAGGGAATTACATGCAGCAAGTAAGCGCCCGGCAAGTGGGTGACCGGACCTGTAGATATTGCTATTTTCGGGGAGATCGATATCTGATTTACGCTGGCCTTCATTTGGTCTCAGTATGACATAGGGACCAGGATGTATATTCTCCTCAGGAAATGGATTTGTATTTAAAGTAAATGAGTAATCATCTTGACCAAAGGCAGCATAATCCTGCAGAAAGTATTTTGTTACCTCCCACAATTTTTGTTCATATTGGTTGAGGTACCCTTTGGTGTCTTCATAGCTCACTTTCAATTTTTGGATGACCTCCTGATCAACATTGGCGAGGAGTTGATTGCGGGTCTCTTTCATGACTTCTTTCTTTTCTTCTCTGAGCTCTTCATCCAATTCATCAAATCGGGCTTTGATCTCTTCATCCGTGCGGCATTCGTATAAGATCCTGGCAATGCGTTTTTCAAAATCAACACCACTTCCTATTGCACCAAGTACTTCGTCGCTGGCACCGAATACACCATTAAAGAGTTCAAACTTTTCAGAAAGCAATTGATACACTCGTTGATCCGCAGCATTGGCGATGTTGAGGAAATTGATGACGACTACATCGTGTTTTTGGCCATAGCGATGGCATCTTCCGATGCGCTGTTCGATGCGTTGAGGATTCCATGGGAGATCATAATTGACGACCAGGGAGCAAAATTGAAGATTGATCCCTTCCGCGGCAGCCTCGGTAGCGATCATGATTTTGGCTGATTCTTTAAAATATTCTACAATGGCGGCGCGACGATCTGCTGAAGGCGATCCACTGATACGGTCTGTACCGGTATGTCTTTGGATCCAGGCTTTATATATCGCATTTGATTTGGCATCGGTGTTTGAACCATTAAATAGAACAACGTGATCTATATAGGGACTGCCTGGTTCAGAAAGAAGATTAAATAAAAATTCTTGTGTGCGTCTCGATTCCGTAAACACAAGTGCTTTTTGTTTTGCGCCAAGGTTTTGCAGCTCGGCAAAGCCTTTTTCAAGGGCGGTGAGTAGCTTGTCAGCCTTTGTATTTCTTTTTATTCGATGGGCCAGTTCCTGCCATTCTGTGAGATCTTTTATTTCTCTTACGATGGCTTCCTTTTCATCCTGTGATAATATAAATTCAACAGCATTTGGAGCATCCATATTTTCGTCCTGGGTTTCTAACCATTCATCAGTCAAATCATCGAAGTCATCATAATCTTCTGCTACGACGTTCTCTACATCCTGATCAGCTATTTTTCCTTTCAATCTATTGATGAGCGATGTGATGGTGCCATAGATAGCGTAGCTTGATGAAGCCAGGAGTTTTCGCATGACTAGCGTCATCAACTGTCGCTGGCCTGTAGGGAGGGCATGAAGATTAGGGCGTTGTAAGTATTCACTGATACCGTCATAGAGTGCTTGTTCTTCCGCTGTTGGGAAAAACTCTTCCACCATCGCTTTGCGTCCGGTAAATTGGATAAAGCTTATTACCTGACGACGCAGTGTGCGTTTGCATACAGGTTGTAATCTTTCCCTAAGTCGCTCATAGATTTGATCATCTTGTAAGCGTAAAAACTGGCTCTTAAAACTCTTGAGATCTCCGAAGGCGTATTCGTCAATGATACTGACGAGGCCATATAATTCTATGAGCGAATTTTGGAGTGGTGTTGCAGTGAGGAGGACTTTTTTTCTGGAAGCAAGTGATGATTTGATAGAGTTACCTATTACATTGGATGATTTGTAGACATTTCGAAGTTTATGTGCTTCATCTATGATGACGAGGTTCCATGGTGTTCGCCTTAAATAGGCCTCCTTGGTACGGGCAAATTGATAGGAACAGATAATGATATGCTCTTGGTTGTCGAAAGGATTAAAATTTCCTTTATTGACTTCACTATTGAATGACTTTGACTCCAGGATAAAAGAGGGAAGAAAAAATTTATCCGCAAGTTCTTGGCTCCATTGCTTTCGGAGATTTGATGGGGCGATGATTAAGAGTCGTCGTTTTCTTTCGGCCCACTGTTGGGAGAGGATGATACCGGCTTCTATCGTTTTTCCGAGTCCTACTTCATCGGCCAGGATGGCGCCTTGCGATAAAGGTGAGTTGAATGCAAAAAGGGCAGCTTCTACCTGATGAGGGTTCAAATCAACTTGGGCGTCCTGTAAGGAGGCGGTGAGTTTGGCTGGATCATTAGAGGAATGACGGAGGGTCAGCTCGGTAGCTAGGTACTTGGCGTGGTATGGGGTGAGCTGCAAGGATTCTTATAATATTATATCAAGTGCTAAGTTAGAAAATTACCTTCTACCATCTCATAATTTAGTATCAGACATATTAGAGCGTTAGGTTCAAATTCAGCAAAATGCCCTAATATTGTCCTATGTACTACCGTCGAAAACTCATCTTAGCACTTCTTGAACTGTTCGATGGAAAGCTGGAGAAGATCCGGCTTCAAAAATTATTATTCCTTTTTGCACAGTCACAGGATAAACCAGAATATGATTTTGTCCCCTATCGATTTGGGTGCTATTCATTTTCGGCAGCAGCGGATTTGTCAACAATGGTCAAAAAAAGCCAATTGAAAGAAGAGGAAAAGCATTTTGAGAAAATGGACATCGCCAGATACTTCACTCAACTCCGGCCAAAGGACCAAGCCACACTGAAGGATATTAAAGCAACTTACGGGAAGCTTTCAACAAAGGAGTTGACCAAAACGACATATATACAATCACCGTTTTATGCCACAAGAAGTGAAATAGCTGAATCTAATCTTTCTAAAGAAGAATTTGCTAAAGTTCAGGCTTCTAAACCTCGCCAGAATACTACTGTACTATTTACTATTGGATATGAGGGCATTTCATTGGAAGAATATCTATTACGGCTTCTGAAAAATAATATTCACGTGCTTGTGGATGTTCGTAACAATCCGTTAAGTATGAAATTCGGTTTCAGTAAAAGTCAATTGCGAAAATATTGTGAGTTTTTAGGAATTCGGTATTTTCATTTTCCAGAAGTTGGCATTCAATCGTCACTTCGTAGAGAACTTCATTCCCAATCGGATTATGATAAGTTATTTGCTGAGTATGACGACGCTTGTATACCTATGACAGGTAAAACACAAAATGCAATATTAAACATACTCATACAACAGAAAAGGATAGCATTGACTTGTTTTGAATCAAACATTCATCAGTGTCACCGCAAACACCTCTCCGAGGCCATAGAGAAGTTACCTGGCTTTAAATTTGAGGTAAAGCATATCTGAAATGGCCCTGACCAGAGTTCTCATCACGGTCAAAACCTATCCAACACTTTCCACCAGATATGAAGAGCTAGTTTGTACTGCAGGATTCAAGGAGGATGGAACATGGATTAGAATTTACCCCGTTCAATTTAGAAAAAAAACATATACGGAACAGTATAAAGAGTATGATTGGATTGAGGTTGATTTAGTACGAAATGAAAAAGATCCAAGACCAGAATCGGTATCGGCCTTTTTCTCATGAAAGTGAATTCAATGTTATTGGCCATATTGATCCATCCCGAAATTGGGAGGAGCGTAAGAAAACTTGCCTTCGTAAGATTTATTCCAATCTCAACACACTTATTGAAGAAGCAAAGAATAGAGAAATATGCACTTCTCTAGCTGTTTTTAAGCCATCAAAGGTGTTGGACTTCACAACAGAGGTAGTTGAACGGGAATGGGATATAGCCAAATTGGAAAATTTGAAGCAGCTTAACCTGTTTGACTCATCGAAACATGGAGCGTTTAATGTAGTTCAGAAACTTCCGTATAAGTTTTCATATACTTTTTTAGACGATGCTGGCAAGAGAAGTACATTGATGATAGAGGATTGGGAGACAGGACAATTATATTGGAAAGAGCTAAAGAGATTTGGAGGAGATGAGACCAAAGCTATTGCGAGTGTACGAAATAAATACTATGATGAGTTTGTAGAAACCAAAGATCTGTATTTTTATCTGGGGACGACTAGAGCGTTTCATTTTATGGCTCCGAATCCATTTATTATCATTGGGGCGTTCTATCCAAAGAAGGAATTTCAAACGAAGTTGTTTTAGTTAAATTTGAAAGTGTAAGACATTAAAAGCAGGGGAATGCTGACTAGTGCCATCGATAATCCAACAATCAGTTTATAACGTTTAAAAAGTAACCTAATGGATAAGCTATTTTCAAATACTCATTTTGGTAGTGGACTTTCGTCTAATAAGGATATTCTATCGGCCTTCAAGACTGTAGCTGAGCGGCAATCTACGATTCAACAAGGCATGACTGTCCATGAAATTTCTGAAGTTGTTTCAGATAGAATTCTCGCGGTCATTCAAGAACAGTTTCAAGCCATTCAGGCCGTATATGAAGCTGAGGCTAAAAAATCTTGATAGGAGCTATCCTTTCAGTCCCAATCACCCACATCAAGAAACTCCATCGTGAATTTTCCGCAGGACGGGCATACATTCTGGTCAGGGCTGAGGTAAATATCATCACATTGGATGCCATATCCCTGGATAAGGCCTTCATCTAAGTCTGGATCTTCTTCACCCCATTTTTTGAATACACCTTTATACATGTCTGGCTGATGATAAAATATGATATCCGGATCGTCATTGAATTCCTCGATGGATATTTCATTCGACCCTTTTCGTAGTGCAGGAATTTTTGGGGTATGCTGGAAAAATCCAACACCAAAATTTAATCCCCACTGATCAAAACCACAGGATTCACAATATGCAGTTAACATCGTCCCCATAGGTTACATTTTGTACTTCTTGAAGTAGCAGTAAATTATACTTTTATTTGGATATTCCATTCGAAGGCTATCCTTTCTTTACTACAAATATCAAATTGTGATAAAACGATATCGACCCTATCCCCTCATCAGGGATTGCCGTGGGTGGAATATCACCGCGCCACTCGGAACGATTGACACCATGCACCCGGTGAATAAAATAATTCATGGCTGAAGGTACTTGGTGCATGTCTATAGTGCTTCCTTCATATTTTGGCCAATAGCTAGTCTGCGTATCCTCGATGACATAGATACTACCCGGCTTCATCAGGGGAAAGAGTGTTTCGAAACTAGTGATGATATGTGATTGTACATGACTACCGTCATCAACAATGATATCAAAGGGACCATCTGCATTGGTCAGTTCTGTCAGAAATGCACGATCGGTCTGATCACCCTTGACTATTTTTATCCGGTTTTCCTGCAGCGCTGATTTGTCATAGATATCTATACCGGTGATGTTGCCTTTATAAAAATAGCGCTTCCACATCCGGAGAGAATCGCCACCCTGATGCGTCTTGGTATAGCCACCAACACCGATTTCCAGAAGGCTTATAGGTTTATGGCGGAGGTGTTGAAACCATTTCTCATAGATAGGCGTATAGAAGTGATGACCCCATTTATCTGTTTTATAAACTTTGGCTAAGGCTGTCAGGTCATCATGATCTGTCATGGCCTTCCATTCTTCACGCAGACGCTTGAGTTTCCAATATACTTTCCAGGGCAGGATTTGTCTCACCCTGTCCTTCCAAGAAAGGGCTGTACTCATCGCTTTGTATCTTCCTCTTGCATGAGCGAGGATAATCGGTAATCCTCACGATCATACTTGCCATAAAAGAGGTGGCGTTTTTGCATCAGGTCTTTGTCCATAAGCAGCGCGACCGGTTTGAGCACATCAATACCTTCAGCTACCAATTTGAGGATCGCCATGACCGGGATCGCCAGGACGACACCACCTATGCCCATCAGCGATCCCATGATCACAATACCCATCAATGCAAACAGCGGATTGATCCTGACACTGGAACCCACCACTTTGGGCGTTATAAAATTGGCTTCCAACTGTACTGTAAAAACAAACAGTATAACTACGGCCCAAGGCTGCCAGCCATGCTCAGACGTCGTAAGTGCATATAGGAAAGGCAATAAGCCGCCGAGGGCTGTTCCAATGAACGGAATAATCACCAGGCAAGCCGCCAACACTCCCCAAAAAATGGCGTGATCGATGCCAATCAATAGCAGCCCGGTACAATTCATGACGGCTAGAATAAGCACTACCGTAACCATGCCCGTTAGATACCGTTGGATGAGATGTACCGATTCGGTCAGGATAGCTTCGATCTCATCCCGCTTGTCTTTTGAAAACTGGATCATCAGAAAGTCTCTGAAGGCATCCTTATAAATCAGCAGGAAGATCATATAAATCAAGGTGAGGGCTATATTGAATAGTAGGCCGGCTCCACTGGTGATGCCTGCTCCTACATAGGCTACCGGAGCATCCAGTAATTTGTTCAACATTTGATTGGTGGATTCCTCATCGGAATGCATGTTGAGAAATGGGAACTTTTGCTCCATAAACTCAAGGATCTCTTTCAGTCCATTCTTTAAAGAATCCTGGACCGAATTCATTTCAGAAATGATCTGGACCAGCTGATATCCGAATACGAATCCCATTCCACCGATGATGCCGAGGACGACCAGCACACTGGACGTAATGGAGACCAGCTTGTAAGGAAGCCATTTGAAAATCCGTTTTTCCAGCGGCATCAGGAGAAAACAGAAGAATATCGCAAAAAGGAATGGAAACAGAAGGTCTTTTCCTGCCAGGAGCAGAAAACCACCCCCCAGGATGACCATCAGAATATATGCTGCATTACGAAGCCACTGCATAGTTTTACCTTTATAGGCTAATGAGTGTGAAATTTACGCATTATCTGATCACCCGTTTTAATGTGCCGGTAAAAAACTGGGACCGGGACAAAGCAGGTCAACGAGTGCTGGACGATGAATGGATGAAGGAGCGTCTTTCATTGTTCACCAGCTATTGTACCCCAACCATCGCCAACCAGTCTGTGAAAGATTTTACCTGGCTGATCTATTGCGACACCAAGACGTCACCTGATTTCCTTGCCATCATTCAACAGGCGATTGATGGCATACCTGGTGCCATCATTCGGAAAGCTGAAAATTTTGAGATGGTATTGATTGATTTTAGAAAGATATTGTCCGACGATCCTTCTCCATATGTCATAACTTCCCGTCTGGACAATGACGACGGGCTTGGTCCCAATTTTATCCGCGAAGTTCAGGCTTCTTTTATCCCGATGGACAGACTGATTATCAATTTTAGTAAAGGGGTCCTGTATGATTTTCAGAAACATATTTTGAATGAGGTCAGGAGCAGTCCATACAATCCTTATGGAAGCCTGATTGAAGAAAATCAAGCTGGCCGGATGTATCTGTCCATTTTTGGGTATCCACATGGGCAGCCTCCTGAAGGTAGCAGCGTGATCAATCTGAGCAGTCGGTTTGCATGGCTAAAGATCATCCATCAACGAAACATGGTCAGCAGAACCAATGGATGGCCGCTCCATCGCAAGTTTATTATCAGGCATTTTAATCTACAGGAAAGTGCACTGTCTCAGTCATGGGTAGCTACGGCGATATTTGTAGTGATACGGTCGCTCTCCAAAATGAAAAGAAAATTAGTTTCCTTCAGCAGATCAAAATAAACTAGTCAGGCTAACTTCACTTTTAATAATTGCATTTGCGTCAATTGAACCGAAACAAAAGAGATGTTTACTCATTTATTAATCACACGATTCAACATTAAGGTTTCAGGGCTTGGTCCGGAAGGCCTGGATTCATCATCGGTGAATGAACACTGGTTTGAGGAGCGAATGAAACTTTTTGAAATGATTTGCGCTCCCTCTGTCCTTGGCCAGACCAATACAAATTTCACCTGGCTCATTTATGTTGATCCTACCACTGACCTGGAAAGATTCACGCTACTAAAAGATAGCCCTATAGCTATTGAGTTGATTTTTGCTGAAGATTTTCTGGCGATGAAGAGGGATATCATTTCCCGGATCAGGGCAGTTTCTTCACCTTATGTAATCACCAGCCGGATGGACAATGATGACGTAGTCAGTTCCATTTATATCCAGACCATACAGGATGCTTTTCAGCAAAAGGATAAACTCATTATTAATCTCAATTCAGGATTTGATTACCACAGCCAAGTGCATTTGCTGACAAAATGGAATAAACGTTTCCGGAATGGGTTTATGAGCCTGATCGAAGCACAAAACGCAGCCAGCATCTATTCGGTCTATGGATTTCCTCACTGGAAACCTCCAGTCGATTTTGCTATCCACAATTGTGATGGACCTCCCTACTGGATCTACTGGCGACATGGGGTTAATTACAGCAACCAGGAGACAAAAGGTATACCTGTGTTTATCAAACCGGATATGTCTGCATTTCCCACGGCAGTAAGGGCTATTACGATCTCCTTTAAAAACACAACACGTTATTTGCTTGAATGGATGCCCAGGGTAATCAAGAGAAGGATGATCAGATGGATAAGGCAGAGCGAAAATGAAAGTTAACCCATCATCAAATACAAACGATTCTCTTTACCTGACCAACACAAGTTTTCCCCAGCCTTTGTTTTTGTACTCACTCTTTCCATATGGAGAGTAGGAGGGATAGTCATTCATGTTTTCATCCTTTACGACTAACCTGTAGAGATAAATACCGGCGGCCAGTTCATTTCCGTTTTGATCGGTACCGTCCCATGCATATTCAGTCATGTGATCTCCCGGGGCTAATGCGCCAAGATCTTCCTGTGTAATCTCCCGCACTAAAACACCTGTGATCGAAAGGATATCAATTTTATAAAACGGAGGAGAACCCGGTCCGGTCATTGTATAGATAAACCTTGTGGAGGAACTGAATGGATTAGGATAATTGTAGATCGACGAAACGGATGACGCATTCATCACTTCAAAGGAAACCATATACGCATTATCTCCTGTGTCATTTCCACTAGCGTCATTTGCCTGAACCCGGAATGTATATATGCCATCTTCTGTCAGCAATGGGGTCAGCTCTGCAGCAGCCATGTTAGCGCCGGAAGCAGGCGAGGGGATGAATCGTACCCATGGTTCTGTAAAATAGATTCGCTGTGGTTCGATATCAGATGGGTATTCAAGGTGCAAGATAAAGAGTGAAGTATCGTCAAGCCTAAGATTGGTATTTTCATCCGTAAGCTGCACCATGATGAGCGGATTTGAACCGACGAGGTCACCGTCTTCGATATGGTATCCATCAAAAGTTACATCAAGTAAGGGATTAACGTCGTCTGCTTTAACATGCATTGGCAGGGTCCCAATGTTGTTGTTATAATTAAACTCCCGGATCATACGCCTTGGGTTGACTTCCATCAATATCTGGTAATCACCTTCGTAAGCATCTGTATTTTTTTCAAACACAACTGGCAAAGAGGAATAGGCCTTCAGATTAGTGAGGATGGTGGTTAACTCTTCGGTTGTATTGTTGGCACTGATGATCCGCAATGAAACAGGCAAGGTGTCAATCGGATAGGGACTGACATTTTCAACATATGTGCTTAACCTCATCTTCTCGCCTTTCGTGAGGGTATCAGCTATAAATTCAAATCCCAGGTTGGGCTGAATGATCAGCTCGGGATAGCCATCATACAAGACGCGCCAGAATACCAGATCAACTGGATCGTAAGTGACGGAATCCTGTGTGCGGTATGTGAGTCGGATATACGGATAGATTGATGCATCAATATCCGCTATGGTAGTATCCTGTGAAAGGATACGTGACGAAATCAGCAGCGTATCGGAGAAATCAGCAGAGAGAGCGATCGCGGAAAGGATGTTGTCTCCTACGGTATCAATGGCTGGCACATGTGTTTCAGATAAGATCGAATACCATTGAGTGCTGGGGCCAACTAACTGAGAGATATGAGCTCCGGTGGTTAGAGATCCTTGAATATCGAGACTTAGCGAGATAGCATCTGTGGTATCAGCCGCAATTAATTCCTGAATACCTCCCCTGTCTTTTTGGAAATAAATAATAAATGGTTTACTCCCTTCTGTAGCCAGGGTTCGGATGGCTGACGAAGGGTATTGATTTTCGATCATCGAAAAAATACTCTTTCCGAAAATCTGTTCATCACTTTCCCACTGCTCAGGATAAAAGCTCGGAAAGGCGGTCTGTTGATATGAATAGATGAAAACATAGTATCCGGCAGGGATTACATTTTCAACAAAATTAATGAGGGCCTGCCTGCTTTCCGGCACATCCATCCGGTAAGGGAACACAGGAGCATCAAAGGACAGGTGATTGGCGGATCCGTATAGACCCGGATTAGGGTTGTAGATATAATCGCCCGTCAGTGAATCGATCGCAACGACAAACAACTGCACGTTTCTGTTGCGGAAACCGGTGAAGAACTCAGCCTTGATAATTCCGTCTACGGTAACCCTTGGGATCAGACTCTGCGTAAGGTGATGAAACCGGTTGAGCATGCTGAAATTCCTTGCGGTACTGCTAAACAAAAAGGATTGATTCGTACTGTCTGCCAGCAATTGATCGTTGAGGTTGTCCGTGAACTGATGGAAATCGGATTGGTTCCATCCAGGAAAGTTACCTGGTTGATAGATGAAAGACCTTCTGCTCCAGTTGTAACTTTGCTCTGCAGACATGCTGTCGGTACTCACTCTCCAATAATAAACCTGGTCCGGAACCCACTGAGTTTGCGGAGACCATTTCAGAATAGAAGAGTGGTCGGTATATGTCTCACGAACAAGGCCAAGGCTATTGAAGAAAGGTGTCGTGTCCATTTCAAAAACGACATTCAGGCCTTTACTGAAGGCATTACTACCCGTAGCAGTTAGTTCCGGTGCCAGGGTAGTAACAATACTGAAATCTGGAGGGTATGCTGCAGTGATCAAGTCATCCACTACAAAAAACTCAATACCCGCAACACCAAGATTGTCGACCAGCGAGTTGTTGTTTTCCGCATCCGGAGCGGGTAATTCCTCAATGTGCTGATCAGGATCAATCGCGATCAGCAACCTGAAGGTTCCGGTTTTGCCACCGGTCATCAAAGGCAGATGTGCAGTAATATTGATGAGGAATCCATTAGCCAACACAGTATCGGCTTTTACATCCAGGATCTGACCATCCGGTAACTTGATTTTAATGGTGTACCCTACCTCCTGACTTAAATTTCGACCAAGATTAGCCACCGAAAAAGTGACCTTAAAACTATCTAGCTTCGTGTTTATAATATTAGGCGAAAAGGATATTGAATTTGCATCGATTGTATAATCCGGGCCTGGAAATGGGTGCAACAGTAAAGCAGGATCGCCTTGAAAAGTTTGTTGCTCCAGGAGGTATCTGTAAGAATTTGATCCTGTATTGTCAAGATTGATAAAATTGGTTAAAGTCTTCAACCCGAATAAAACTGATTCACCGAGGGTGGTGCCGTAGTTGAGGTTGCCGAAATAGTTGTACCATGGACGGCACCAGGCGACAAGCGCATTTCCAAACTGAGATCCAGAGCCGGAAATAAATGCAACAGTTCCTTCATCTTCAATCTGCACATAGTTGTCACTGAGGCTTAATAGTGTTCCATGTATTTGACCAGCACTGCACCCCATGGCACTAAAGATGGGATAGCGGCCTTTATTATTCCATTCAGAAGGATCATTGATATTGAATTCGAATGTACTGGAGGCAGAATGCCCAAGGTAATTGATGACACCGCAACCTTCGTTAAGAAGTTTCAGGATTTGTGCTGATTCGCTTTCACCTATTTCATCTGTGGATTCCTTCTGAAAAAAACTGATGTTAGCTCCATACCCTGAAGAAGCAAGATCATCGCCCAATGATTTCAATATGGCTTCGAAATCATTCTGCTCATCTGAATCTTTGCCCCCACCCAAATGCATGACATTCTTAATCCACTTCTTTTCGGCAAGCGTTTGTCCTTCGAAACGCGCAAGATCATGTTCCTTGACTTTGCGCAGATAGCTGTCTATTCCTCCCGGTTTCGTAATGGCCAGCCTGCCAATAGGATATCTTGGTAAAAGATCCCAAAGCGTAGCAGCCAGTAAATTGTCGCTACCGGGACGCCCAAAGGTTGGTACAAAAAAAGCAGCTTCCCAGGTGCCGTTGGCATAGCGGGAACGGTTGTATTCAATACCCCTGCCAATAATAAAAAACATTTTAGCTGCAGGCCATTTCCGATGCACAAACTCAACGAAGTTGCGAATCGCCTGCGGATGTTTTTCAATACCATAGCCAAACTCATCATAGAGCTCAAGTATTGAATATGCTTTGGCTCGATAAGAACCTCCTGCAGCTGAACTCCGATATTGTATATACTCGCTTTCTGTTCCCACTTCCATAAGGTCAGGGTGTGTGATGACGATGTATTCAGTGTCGTCATTGGTGTAGTCTGCAAATATTTTTTCTGTCAGCGATGGAATGATATGTATTGAGGTCACTGGATTTGTAAGACGTAAGCTCACGGTCTGGAATACCTCAGGCCAAAGAAAATGAACTTGGTTATTTCCATTGATGTCCGCCATCATTCTTGATTGACCATCTGAGGCATACAGAATTGGTTGGCTGCCATTGTGTAGGAATCCATCCAAAACAAAATATTGAGTTCCGGGCTTTATCTCAGGGTTGATGAGCATTTCAGCAGAACCACCTGCATCAGGAATACGGGGATAAGCTAATTCAATGGTCACCAGGGAGTGCCTGCTCAATGAATTTGTATTGCTGATATTGATCTGATTGATATCCTGTACAAGGTTTAAGGGAATGCTAAAGGTTATATCTCTGATCTCGATGTTTTTAGCAAAGATGGTGTCGAGCAAGGTTCCATTCCAGGTTACTACAAAGTTATGGTTACCATGATTGGTTGCGGTGAGCCTGATGCGAAGGTTTGCATCCGGTCCTGCGGTCTTGTTGGGGGTAACGATCTCTGTGGTACTATTTGACTCACTTGCTTTGCCAAATCCTTCTCCGTGCAAGTAGCTGGAATAGGAGATTGCACCTCCACCTGATATAGGCAGATAGGGGTCATTGCCGGTGTCATTCCATTCTAGGAATTGCCGGTGGATATAGTAAGGCTCTGCTGTCGGTGGATTAGTGATGTTATTGACAAGTGTATTCACTCTTAATGGGGGATCGTTTCCTTCCACAGTCAGAAAGTAGACCCTCAGATCCGTGTACATGCTATGGCCCGGATGAAGCATATCTGTATCCGGATGACGAAACAAATGATGGTCTAAATCACTTTTATTTTTAAATCCATAGAACTCAATAAAATCGTTTGTTCCGAAAACGCCATCCGTGCTCACATATAAAGGCACTTGTTTACCCATGGAGTAGATTCTGATTTCACTGCCCGGGGCATCGGTGGATATGCCTGCTGCAGCTAGCGTTGCATAAGGAATCCTGTAGACACCATCAGCATCTATTGTAAACTTGAAATACTGCTGGCCATACGTGATCCATTCATTGCCGATGAGGGTATCCGGCCCGACGACCATTTGGCCGGAAAGACGTGTAAAACCAAAAATGCAGAGGAGGAGAATCAGGTAATGTCTTAAGGCCATATCTCAATAATGTATCAAAAACTTCAAAAAGTACTCAAAGTTAAGGATTTATGAGGGTATGGCGCAAGGGGTTACTAAGCGGGGGTTACAATTTTAACATCTGATATTTAATCAGTTAGAAAGGCCAAGACAGTTTTTGTAAAGGTTTCCGGTGTGTCAGCATGCACCCAGTGGCCCGCTCCCGGGATAGTTACAAGGCTGGAATTAGGGAAAAGGTCCTTGATATGGGGGATGTCGTCATCAAGGATGTATCTGGATTTTTCACCTCGGACAAATAAAACCGGGCCTTTGAAGGGTTCAGTCGGGGTGACATCTTTTATGAGATGATAATAAGCGTCAATGATGACAGGCATATTGGGTTTCCATTCAAAACCGCCTTCAGGAAGTCGTGAAAGGTTTTTCATCAGAAACTGGATCGTGGATTGGTCATTGCCAAGAAACCTTGCCAGGACATTTTCTGCACCGGTTCTATCTGTCAGTAACTTCGGATCGATGGACCCAATCGCTTCGATGACGGCGTCATGGTGAGGAGCATAATATTTTGGTGCTATATCCACGACAATGAGTTTATCCACCATGGCAGGATGAAGTAAGGTAAACTGCATGGCTACTTTACCACCCATGGAATGCCCCAGGAGAGAAACCTTGTCCAGATTGAGATCGGTCATCAATTCAAGGATATCATCTGTCATGACCTTGAAGTTCATTTCAGGATCATGAGGAGAACGCCCATGGTTGCGCATATCCACGACGATAGATTGGTATTGTGACTCCATCATCCTGGCGATATTGCGCCAGTTGTCCCCCATGCCGAAGAGACCATGCAGGATAATGACCGGGTGTCCGGTGCCGTATATTTTGTGGGTTAATTTCACTTTTTATTTTCTGTTTTGAAACCTATGCGTTTCCGTTCCTTTTGACTGGTTTCCAATTGATCTTTTTGGAGCAGAAACTGGATGGCAGCTGAAATATCTTTGAATTTACGCTTGTATCTGGACTCAAGTTTACGAAGTTTATCGGTGAGATCTTTGTGGGACAAAGCATATTGCCGGATAAATACAAAAGCCCGGACGATTGCGATATTGACCTCGATGGCTTTTGGACTGTTCAATATACTTGCCAGCATAGCAACGCCTTGTTCAGTAAAAGCGAAGGACTTGTACCGCCTTCCTCCCCAACCTAAACTTGAGGTTACAGATTGTGACCTCAAGTTTGAAAGTTCATCAGATGTTAACTCAAACATAAAATCTATAGGAAAGCGATTATAATTCCTGCGGACAGCTTGTTTCAACACCTTTGTTTCTATTCCATAAAGTATGGCAAGGTCAAAATCCAGCATGATTTTTTGACCTCGGATCTCGTAGAGCTTGGTTTGAATCGTTTGAATTTCCATGTTTTCAATATTGGCACATGAAAAGAAGGGATTTGAACAGCACAGATGCAAGAGTATCCTAAATAAGGGCTTAGGAGGAGAAAAAGGCTTGTGTTTGGTTTGTAACGATACCTGCATGAGCTGAGACATAGGAGTTGCCAGGAAGGTAATGTCATGATGTCTGTTAAGAAAGTAGGAAGAATTTAGGTTTTTCAGATTCGTTTATCTTCATCTTCTAATGCATTGTTTGTATCAAACGAGATCCCCTCATGCTCCAACCACTGCCAGATTAACTCCTCTTCAAAACCTCTGCTGAATCCAAAGCTGAGCAGTTTTTTCATCTGACTGTTTGTGCTTTCCCGTTTGGTGGATTCTCTTTTTTTCTCCAGCAGATGATGCAATACCGCGGTATAACCTTCCTGGTCAATTGTATCAATGGCGTTTTGAATCAATGTTTCTTCTATGCCTTTTTGAAAGAGCCCATTTCTTATTTTTACTTTTCCCCATTGATCGAGCTTCCATTTATCAGCAACATAACTATAAGCATATCGTGTATCGTCCAGAAATTTTTCCTTTCGTAATGTTTCGAGGATAGCTTCATATTCATCTTCAGGAGCTTCCCAGGATACTAGTTTTTTCACCACATCCTGGGTGCAACGCTCCGCACCTGAGCAGTATCGCATACAGCGGCTGAGAAAATCAGACTTACCTGGTGTCGACATGGGAATGGTGGCTAAAATTATTTTTAATTAAAAGATCCTCGTCATTGAACTCATGCCTGTAGGATGTTGCGATGCAGTTGTAATCACCTGAAAGAATCCTCCTCCACCTGCGCCACAAAACTTTACATATATTCCGGGAGTTTCTGTCAATTCGTCCCACTGATCTTTTACAGGATCCGGTATCAACATTGAAAAATATTTGCGTTGAAACTGACTGATGATACTGACGTATTCCTCCAGCATACCGCCCGTGCGTGCCATATAAAAATGAAGGGCATGATCTACTGCAGGGATGAGTTCGTGTTCGACTTTAAGTTTAAATTTCCGGTCCTTGAGCAATTCTCTGTAAATCTGTACCAGTGGCCCGGTCGATCTTTCTAGTCCGCTGTCAAGTAAGTAGACCTGAAAACCTTCCGGCCATCCCGGATCAATGATAGATTGAAAGGTGCCGGCTTCATCCTTGTAAACCGCCTCACCTGAAAAAGAAACCATTGGATCCATACCGGAACTTGCCCCATGAAAGTATCCTTCCATTTTAGAAAGCATCAATAAGTCTGATGATGGAGTCGTTGAATTTTCTTTGGTGATATACCGATCATACAGAGCAGCTACAAATGCACCTGAGCTGCCGAGTCCATAGCCGATCGGAATATCCGCTTCGTACCTCCATCCTTCCTCTGCATCATTGATCATGTGGGCAGCCGAAGCGGCAGAAATATGATCATGTGATTTTAACCAGTCTACATAGGTCAATAAGGGCGAATCATCAGGTATGCCGATGCTTTCAGCCTGAACCCATTCTCCTTTCCAATGAGTTAGTGGCACAGCCAGAGCCTGCGAGCCGCTCAGTACAGAATACTCTCCAAAGAGTAAAAGTTTAGAAGGATAGATGCGTGCCAAGTAGGTGGTATTAATTGTTTTGTCGGTCATCTATAAATGGTTTCCAGTCCACATCCTGCACAGGGCTGAGATGGAGTACGTTTTCGCAATAACCGACTAAAGGTGTCCAGACGGATGCCAGTTGCTGATTGAAAAGATCTGATCCGATGATATGTGTGCCTGCATCTGCAAGCACTGTTTCTTTTTTCAACGCTGGCGGTGTACCAACCTGTTCAAACATTTCTTTCATTCGTTTCACGGAGACCACATTGTCCTGGTGTTCTTCATCCTTGTAGTAATAAGACATGTAGATCGGATCATTGATCTTGCCGAAGTTATCCTGTGTCATCGTTTCGTCAATAATGGCCTTTAGCGTAATGATCCCTTCGATCCGATAGCGTGTATACCAATATTGATGTGCAGAGCCGGGTGCCTTCCAACTATAAAAATCAGAACCAAGAATCAATCTTGTTAATTGTAAGCCCCATGGTCCTGACATCAAAAATGATCTCGGATCATAATAGTCCACATTTGGTGACAACATGATCTGTGCTTCTATCAGGTCAGGATATCTGGCAGCGAGATAGAGCGCAAGCGTACTGCCGGTGGAGCATGAAACCAATATAACTTTTTCACCTAGTGCTTTGCTTACTGCGATAGCATCCAGTGCTGATTGCATCCACTGCAGTGGATCGATATTCAGCAATGGGTTTTCACCTGTCAATCCATGATCTTCAAGGCGGGCAAGATAAAGGTTGCATCCATAACGTTGCGCGAGAGCCTCATGTATTGGATCACCTTCTTCTTGGCTTGCCCCATTGCCGTGCAAGTATACCATGCTATAAGGAGTCCGCTGATGTGGGGTATACCAGACTATCCTGGCCTCATTATCGTTCTTGAGTTGAAGGGATCTTTCTTTACCAATGATGCTGTCTTCGAGCATTTTAAGGTCGGAGTTGCAAACCGGAATATTCAATCTGGAAAAATCAGGCTTTCCCGGCTTCGGTCCTAACAGATAGGTTATCCCCAAAACACCCAGAATAGCCAAAACCACCCATGGCCACCTTCGCTTTTTCATCGTCGTCATTTGCTGTAAGGTATAAAATGCTTCTTTAATAAAAATAAGTCCTGATGTATTCGTAAATACTATACCTGCTGCGGAATATCAATACCAGCGAGATCAGGAAAGCGAAAAGGACAATCAATCTGAAGTTCCGTCCGTGCCGCTGGAGCTTTTCTCTGCGGTTGTTATAACGTACTCTTGAAGTATATGACATAGTTAAATGAAAAATGAAAAATGAAAAGTGAAAAGTACAATCAGCGTTTTTATCCGGGTTGATTTGCAATCCTACTATTAATAAGTAGGGGGTCGATGCACTAAAGGTTTTTATGTCTTTCCCAATAATTTAAATCTTCAATCTCTGCCATGATCTGGAGATAGTGCTGATAACGCAAGGTGGAAATGGTGCCATCTTCAACAGCGCTTTTAACCGCACATCCAGGTTCATTTCGGTGGAGGCAGTTCGGAAAACGACATGATGAAGAGACCACAAAAAACTCCCTGAAATTATGGGCAACATCCATCGGCTCGAGATTATTGAAGGACAACATCTTGATGCCGGGCGTATCAATGATATACCCGCCCTGATCCAGCGAAAACATCTCCGCAAAGGTAGTGGTATGCTGACCTTTACCGGAGTATTCAGATATTTCATCTGTTTTTAAGCCAAGGCCCGGTTGTATCGCATTGACCAGGGTTGATTTACCTACACCGGATTGCCCGGCCACCAATGAGATTTTATCTTTCAAAAGTCCTCTCAATTCTTCAACGCCCTCGCCGGTCTGGGCCGAACAACTGATCACTCTGTACCCGATGTCTTCATACATGATTTTGAGACCACCGAAGATTTCTTTTTCTTCTTCCCCAAAGAGATCGTTTTTGTTGATGACGATGATGACCGGGATATTGTGTGGTTCGGTCATCAGTAGGAATCTGTCGATAAATCCCATCTTCAGCATCGGACTCACGATCGTTGTCACCAAGACGGCCTGATCAACATTAGAGGCCAGGAGGTGCAGATCATGTTTTCTGCGTGGTGACTGTCGGACAATATAGTTTCGTCGCGGCAGGACTTCGTTAATCACGCCCTTTATTTCATCGCCTGCTTCGTATTGAACTTCGACTTCATCACCAACACCCACCGGATTGGTGGTCTTGATGTCGTCCATACGCAACTTGCCGATGATACGGGAAGGGAGGATGCTCCCGTCTTCGAGACGTATGTCGTGCCAACTGCCGGTCACCCGGGCCACTATACCTTTCATTTAAAATCGAACTGATGGAATGAAAAACTCAAATCTACCCGCATTGCCTTCATACCCCGAAAGTAATCTTGCAAACCTGAATCCTAGCGTTATAGCTGCAAAATTGAAATCAACCAACAATTCTGCGCCTGCGCTTTTTAAGGTGCTACTCAATGTTTCAGGATCACTGGTATACGCGATATCAAAGAAGGGCTGTAACCTAATCCGTCGTATATAGGCCACATTTCCAAATCCGATATCAGGATATAAAAGTGGAAATCCATAGGTAAACCCAAGTCTGAAATTACGCTCGTCATCCGGTATGCTAAAGCCTCTAGCGCCGGCATATCGGCTACTCAGCTGAATGGATCCAGGATCAAGATTCTGTATCAGCGACTCACCGATGATCACGAGATAATGGGATGGCTTGAAAGAGGGTACAGCCAGCTCCAGGTTTGCATACCATTGGGAAATCGTATTACCCGTTACATTTTGAGCATACCCAACATCCAGCCGCTGCCCCCATGAAGGTAAGGGTTGACGATATGCTTTACGGCGGCTGTTGATGAGTAATACGCTGTGGTTGATGTAATTGTAATACACATTCGCTGTGCCGTCTTGTAAAGGTTTTTCCCTGTTGACACCTGCATTGTAGGTAGATGATATATTGAGTACTTGTGAATAGACACCTGGTGTGAAGTTGAATGGCAGCGACAATCCGGCATAGACCTCTTCATAGACATCGGCATATTGACGACCATCGATTGGTGTCATTTTTTTTCGAATGCTACTATACCCCACTAATATTTGAGGAAACCACATGCCGAATCTCGCATCCACATAAGGACCATGATATTGATTGTGCGTGTCGTATTCATATCCGGTAGCAATGGAGACATTGTTCAAGATATTATCCGAACGAAATTCTATGCCCAATACCGGATCATTTGCTGTCACCAGCCAGCTATGAAAGTTTATGGCATTGCTCCAGGGAGAATATTTTTTAACCTCAAAATCATTTTCTGTCAACGGCTCAGCCAGAATATTTCTTTCCTCAGCGCCCGGGACATCTTTGATTTCATCATCGAGGTTGATCATCCTCCATTGGCGCGGAAGGCCCGGCAACCGGACTAATTTTTTTCCGGTGTTGGTATATTCTGTAGTGACAACTTCGTCCTGCACGGGATCCCATGTAGGTTCATAATGCGCCTTATGTCCACTGCTGACCTGGTAAAAGATGCCTTCATGGATATCGACAGCGTATACCTGATCCAGATCACCAATGCCACACGTAATGAAAATCCAGGGACCTGCCTGCACAGGCCGGCCGAGAACAGCATAACTATAATGTGTGATTTGTTTGATTTCTCCAGTACTGATATTTTGTTGGACGATGCACATACGTCCTTCTTGGTTACGGGCTGTGGCAATCAGTTGCTCGCCATCTTCGCTGAAGTTGGGATAACCGAGATATAGATTCTCTTCATTGGGCAGTGATTTTATCAATTTACCTGAAGTGGCATCGAGAATATGCAATGCAAAATTTCCTTCTGCATCGGTATGAAGTGCTGCTATTTGCATAGCGGATGCATCAAGAGACGGCATGAAGTAGCCCTTTACCGGATGTATGTCTTTCTTTTTATGAAGGACCTGATCATAGACCACGATCACATTTTTATCCATGCGAATCCATCGGGGATCTACACGCACTTCGGTCCACACTAATTTGTCTGCACGCTGATCAAAATAAGTATCCAGTTGACGGCCTAAGGACATGATGATCTCCCGATGTCCATCCGGTGCTATCTTATAAATCGAGGATATCGAATCGAAGGTTGTAATGACACAGTAGATGCTGCCATCCCCGGCTACATCAGGATAACCCATGTCAAAAAAAGCATCCTGTAGGTTCTTTTCAGTGATAGGGATGGCAGGGTACAAGATATCGGGTACTTCTGATGCCTTTCGCTGTGAGCCATAATATTTGAGTGCATCGAGATAAAGATGCCTGTTGCCCTTTCCAAAAAATCTTTTAACGGTACCTGAAAAAGGATCATAGATGGGTTTCATGCGTGGAGACTGACGGAATATGGTATCCCAGGTGGCTTCTCCAAAAACGTGGTTGCCATATTGCAACATCAGATATCCAAGTGGGTAATGATCGGGATAAAAGTGGCGATACGATCCATTGCGAAGGCGGTAGTAATTCCATGGTTTTTCCTCTTTGGAATTTTCGCGAAAGGGTAGTAAAAATCGGTTTAACCTCCCTCTTCCCTGCGGAGTCCATTTTGTTTCTGCATATACAGCATCACCCTCACGAAACCAATCGGCCGTAGCCAGGCCATACATTCCGGAGAATGCGAGTTCACCAAAAATTAATTTGACGATATGACTGATTCCGGTATTGACTGCATTGACTTGTTGTACATGCCGATATTCATGAATTGCAAGCAGATCAGCCCATGGCAGTGATCCTAGTTCAAATGGATTTTCATTTGGCTGAAGGTAAAATTCAGACACGTATGGGGCAAGACCTACATAGCCATTTGAAATATTGGTATGAGGTTGAAGGATGACAGAGATTGGTTTGTAACGGCTGTCTGTAGCGATCGGGTCGACGGAGGCAAATTTCAACATCAGACCTGCCACGCGCCTGGCAGTTTTTTCGCCACCTTCCGGATAGATGATGCGGAGGCTGTCATGGCGAAGTTGTTGCCATTTTATTTTGGATGGCAGCAGCCCAAGCTTCTGGGCTTGCATATCCTCACTTAAGAAAATGATACACAGTACTACAAGTAACCTGATGGTTTTAGACATTCAAGGTCACATTGTGTGAGTGAATGGTCGCGGAGATATCGATCATCAATGACGGATCATGCTCAAAGGCATTGCCCATTACAATCACATCAGCACCGGCGTTTAGATTTTCCTGCACCTTCTCTGCAGATCGGATACCTCCACCGACGATCAGTGGGATCGATACCGCACCACGGACTGCAGATATCATTTCAGCAGGTACAGGTCTTGAAGCGCCACTTCCGGCATCCATAAAGATCATCTTCAATCCAAGCATTTCGGCTGCCATCGCCGTGCATACGGCGATATCTGATTTATTGGAAGGGATAGGCGATGTATTGCTCATATACAGGACCGTCGTGCCTACACCGCCATCAATCAGCATATAGCCGGTAGGCAGAACTTCCAGCGAACTCAATTTGAGATAGGGCGCTGCAATGACATGCTGTCCGATGAGCAAATCAGGATTTCTTCCGGATACCAGGGAAAGGAAGAGAATAGCATCAGCCTTGTTGCTCACCTGGTAGGTACTTCCCGGAAACAAAATCATCGGTATCTGGCATCGCTGGCGGACCATCTGGAGGCATTGATCCAGCTGACTATTGACCAGCAGGCTGCCGCCGATAAAGAAGTAATCTACATGGCATCTGATCGAGAGCTCTATGATCTGGTCCAGCTTACCGAGCCTCATCTTGTCCGGGTCGATCAGCACGACCATTTTTTTCTTCCCCAGTTGCCTGGCTTTGGTGAGCTCCGTATAAATCTGTGTTCGGCTGGTATCCATTGTTCAAAGATAAAGGTTAAAGGGAAAACGGGACAGGGCTCATTTGATCCGTTTTACCCCTATATCCCCTAAAGCTAAAGTTTATACTCATCTCAAAAAGGGAGGCCGTTGCTTGAGTTTGCTCCTGCAACCAGAGGAATCCTTAGTTTGTATCTAAGCTCACGTAAGAAAGATCAAAGAAAGTGTTTACCGGGCAGTAGCCTGTGTAGCCGTTTTCAACGGCAGGTAACCGATCAAGTAAAATGCTTCAGCATCCTCACCTCTTCTTTTGTCAGAGGTCTCCACATCCCTCGTGGCAGGTTCTTTTTAGTCAGGCCGGCGTAATAGGTTCTGTCGAGTTTGACGACTTCATGGCCAAAGTGTTCAAAGATGCGACGTACGAGGCGGTTTTTTCCGGAATGGACTTCGATCTCGACTTCGCGTTTGGAGAGGCCTTCGATAAAATGCAGGCTGTCGGCTTTGATATCGCCATCTTCAAGCGTGATACCCTCACGAATTTGCTCGAGATCTTTTAAGGAAAGGTTTTTATCCAGGGTGACGAGGTAAACTTTTGGAACCTTATGGCTTGGGTGAGAAAGTTTCTTGGTGAGTTCACCGTCATTGGTCAACAGGATCAAGCCTGAAGTGTTGCGGTCAAGTCTTCCTACCGGATATATTCTCTCTGGGATTTTCTCAGCCATGATGTCAATCACCGTTCTTCTGCCTCGTTCGTCGCTCGAGGTAGTCAGGACATTTGTTGGTTTATTGAGCAGGTAATAGACCATTTTGTCCACAGCTTTTACAGGCTTTCCTTTGAAAGCCACGATATCATTGGCCAGCACTTTATAGCCCATCTCCTGAACGATGACTCCATTGACTGTGACATGGCCTTGCATGATCAATGTATCGGCTGCGCGCCGGCTGGCGATACCGCAGTGGGCAATGTATTTGTTGAGTCGCATATCCTCATGGGCTGCTTCTTTATTGCGTCGTGTGGGTGCCGGCTTTTTTTCCTCTAAGGCCCCTGAATCCCCTTCAGGGGCCTTGTTAAATTTGACTTTTGGATCTATTACCTCAAACCCATGTGAACGTGACGGCGTAAGTGCATCAGGTTTGGTTGATTTTACATTTTTATTTTTTGGTGCTATTTGTGGTTTTGGAGCAGTTTTTCGAGGGTTTGAATAAGTGTCCGTTGAGTTTTGCTGAAGGGTTTTTTCTCTTTTCAGTCTATCTTCTTTCTGTTTTCTGTTAAAGGAATCTTTTGGATCTAATTTTACATTACGTCGTAATCTATAAGGTGTGCTGGGATGATCGGATTGTACTTTTTCACCTTTGGGATTTGACTCCTGATGTGGGCTGCGGGAAAATCCTTCTGTTGATTTTGCAGCCGTACTTTTCCTGCCCAGATAGGTAGAGTCTTTTGAATCTCCTTTATTGTCCTTTCTTTTAGGATCTGCAGGCTTCCGGGTTTCAGCAGCCGACTTGCGGAATCCGCTAAATGGAACCTCAGAAGAATCTTTTTGACTATCCTTTCCTTTGGGTCTTGAGCCCTCTGTTTTATCCGGTGCAGCTTTGCGACGATCAAAAGAAGCAGATGTTGATCCTGCTCTTTTGGATGCTCCGCTTTTTGATTTTGCATCTCCTGTAGATGACTTCTTTGGATATATTTTTTTGCTCTTCATGGTTGGTACTTGACCTCATTTCAGCCTTTCAAATCTTTCAGGAATTGGTATATCCTGTTCGGACTTGCCGGATCACATTCACTTTTTCGCTTGAGGTGATTGTTCGTTGCTTTATTTTGCCGAAGCACAAAATTCAACGTTACTTACCCCAGGAGTTGCAGCATTGCGATTTTAATTTATGTCTGCAAATTAGACAAAAACTGCATAGCATCACGAAAGATTGTGAAGACTAGCTATTTGACTGATTAACCTCATTATGACTGTATTATGTTACTTCCTCAGCTTTACATTAGGAAAGGTGTTGAAAAGCAGGGGAATCGCTATTTGTTCAGCAAGTTGATGCGTGCTGAACAGGAAGCATTGCTGGCATACCATGCTGTCTTCATTGAACAAATCCTGAGTGAGACTGCTGTAGAGATAATGCGATACTTGCAATTGCTATAAATATTCGAACAACTAATGTTTGGACAAATCCGCGTACATTTCAACAGCAAGATGGAGGGGTAAACGGTGGCAGTGGTCACACCACTACATCGGCATTACACAAAGTTACAATTCAATCTCCTTTTGCTTTCACTTTGCAGGTAAATGAATCGCCAAACATCATATTATTAACATAAGGAATTTGGTGCTTCGGTTGCTTCGGCAGGCTGAGAGGAAATCAATACGTTGAGCCGAAGCATAGTGAATCGACTCCGAAACTTCAACTGTCCTTGTGTGAGCACAGAATCTTTGGGAGGAGAGTAGAAATAAATTTGTTCATGATTAGATTCTAAATGGCTATGTCTAAAATGTGTCATTTCAATATTAATTTTGTTTTTAAAGAAAAATTAAAATAAAGTTCTTATACTTACGATAACATTACCCCAAATAGCTCTCCTCAGCTGATGATATTTTAAGGTTATTTTATTTTTTAACATAAAACCTTTTTATCATGAAACCATATTTTAGGACTCAAATTTTGTCCGCCATTCCGCCATTCCGCTATTCCACCGTACCTGGCTTAGCCTTTATGATTGCTTAGGAAGAGAATTGATCAAGGTACGATTAACCAAAAATCAGATTGAAGAGACTTTGGAAATAGCACATTTGGGTACAGGTGTCTATTTTACTACTGTTGTAGGATCAAATCGCGGGTTCGAGACCAGGAAGATATTAATACAATAAACACCACCAGTAATGAGAAGGATTCAATTTAGATTGATTTATATTCTGGCCATGCTCTGCGTGACAGGGTATGGCCAGAAAATTATTTTTGCTCAAAATAGTGGCTTTGTGAAAACCTATGTTTTTGAAGAGCGGAAAACATTGTTTTATGCTGTCCGAGAATTCGATAACGAATTATTAATGACTGGACAGCTTAAGGGAAATACAGATGGAGAATGGGGTGTCTTTTTAGCCCGGTTAGATACTATGGGAAATATTATAAAGTTGTTAATATTCCAGGACCCAACGGATGGGGAGTCACTGATTTATCCACCTGTATTGTCCGAACCCTTTTATATTTCTGGTAATGGTAGTGCTGTTCTTGTGGGAGCACTTGATGATCTGGGAGATAGTTTTGTCATGTTTATTGACCCGGAAATGAATGATGTGCAGTTTTATAGATATGTGCACGAGAATCTTTTTGACCGATATGCATTCAATTGTATTGTGCAAGACTCAGCGATCTATATCGTCGGGAATCAAAGAGAACCGATGGCTGGTTTTGAGGCATATATTCAAAAAATTGATCTTAAAGGAAATATAATTTGGGAGAGAAGTTATGGCTTGAGTACAGGGTATGATCTGTTTACAACAATTACAAGCCATGAAAATGAATTATTTGTAATAGGTACTTCAAGGGAGTCGAATACAATGGAAGTAAGTGAGTATGAAAGACGAACCAAAATATTGAAAATTGATACTTCTGGAAATATTATTTCCTTGTTTATAAGTGATATAAATGAGGAAGGGGGGAGCGCTGAGGAGCTTATAATTAAAGATGATAAATATTATTATACTACACACCCCGTTGTTGTAGACGATGTTGGAAATGTACACGCATCTCCACAGATTGTGTGCAGAGATGCTGATTTCAATCTTGTTTGGCGAAAAGATTATGGCGAGCCTTATTTTCTAAATGCAATAAATGACATTGTATTCGGACCGGATGGTTTTTTATATGCCGCCGGCTATATCCCGGAGGAGTATACCTGGGGCAGGGTCCTTAAGATTGATCCCGAAGATGGAGAGGTTATCTGGGAAGCAAGGGATACAGCCTTTGTCATCCCCGGGTGGGGCTCA
>Ga0163148_10000487_pt1 | contig 53586 bp, 36 predicted proteins | sample OliLakLV19MP7P2_FD_148606 | JGI IMG/M metagenome (GOLD analysis project Ga0163148, IMG submission 148606) | Freshwater microbial mat bacterial communities from Lake Vanda, McMurdo Dry Valleys, Antarctica- Oligotrophic Lake LV.19.MP7.P2 | ecosystem: Environmental > Aquatic > Freshwater > Lake >... | reverse complement strand
TACAAATAAACTAGTAGTAGCTATACTTGGCATAGTTACATTCACATTACCAGTAGCAGTTGAAGTACCATCTCTAAAAGTTGAACTATAATTATTAGTTCCAATTCTCACTAAGAAATTAGTCCAGCTAGTTGCGTTTGCACTTTCTGACCAAGAGAATCTAAATACTTTACCTTTAGTAAATTGACCAGTTGTATCCCAAGAAATATTTACAGATCTACCAAATTTATAAGCAACCCCTGTTTGTGGAGTTAATAATTTCAGATATGCAATTGGTTCAGGAGTTACTGGTTTGTAATCTTTATTAATTGGATCATATTCAGTCCATTCTGTATCCCATCTTTGAGTGCCCATAGCACCACGGAATGTAACCTTATCGAAGAATGAATCTGCAGCAACAAGTGTATTTGCAAAACTTCCTGTAGTCAAATAAGTTGCTGTAGCTTTTGGAACTGGATTGAATGCAGCACCTTTAGCAAATGGATTTACCATACTTGCATAATTTGCTATATCGCCAAGTGTATTTAAAGTATTGCTATTTACAGAAGTCAACCAAGTACCAAAAGCAGATGGTAATACAATTCCACTCATAGTAGTTGAAGAACCGCCATAAACAAATTTATCGCCTTTTATTCCAAATATTTCATTGTTTTTCACATCAAATGTTGCTGCATTTAAAGCTGCAACTGTTTTGTTACTTTGAAATTCAATACCAGCTGGCCAACCAACTATTACTGAATTAATTAAGCTCATTCTAGAGTTTCTTCTGATTTGTGCTGCTGCCAAATATCTTGGGTTATACTTATTATCATAAGTTTGACCAGCTGACCATCTTGCCCAACTTGTATCTGCCAATGGACCAACTACAGTATAATTCGAGAATACTGGTGCAGTAAATGGAGTTAAATCCGAAGTACTTCCATCATTGTCCGATTCGAAAGCTTCTGAGTTTGATACGTCAGCTATATCGTTGAATCTTTTACTAATTCCGAATTGATTTTTCCCTCTATATCCAAAATCTGTATCGAAGTCATCATCAATACCATTATAAGCTACTAAATATTTAGAGTTTACAGTTCCTCCGAACCATTCAAATGAATCATCTCCAGAAAATGAAACTTGAATGTGGTCTAATACTGTTTTATTTCCAACACCACCAATAGTCAAACCGTTCAATTCATTATCTGGAGATTCTGCTATCCCTGCAAATTCAATTCTTGCATAGCTTAAAACACCACTTGAATCTGCATCGTCTGTTCCGCCATACCAGCCATTTTTCTTAACTGTAGATGCATCAGCAATTCCACCTTCGATTGCATTATCCAATCCTTGGTTTACAGTCGCACGACCCATTATTAATACTCCACCCCAGTCGCCTCTATCTCTGCTTCCTGATGGTGCTCCCGATGTAAATACTATTGGTAATTTTGAAGTTCCTTGAGCATAAATTTTAGCACCACGGTTGATAACAACAGCCGATACTTTTGAGTTATCACCTCTTATTACTGTACCAGGTTCGATTCTTAATAATCCACCACTTTGCACATATAGTACTCCATCTAAGCCATAGATTTTTTTATTGCTTAATGTAATAGTGTTATTGATATCGCCTTTCAATGTTGAATCAACTGTTGCTGGTGCAAAAACTGTTACAGTAATTGGGCCAACAACTGAATTATCGGTTGCATCTGCTATATTTTCCATTTTTACATAAATTATAGCAGTAGAACCAAGATTTGGCATAGTAACGTTTACAGTTCCTATAGGAGTAGTGGTTCCATCCCTAAAAGTAGAGCTATAATTATTAGTTCCCAAACGCACTAAAAAATTAGTCCAGCTTACTGGAGAGGGCTCTCCAGCCCATGAAAAACGATATGTTTTTCCTAATGTTTGGTTGTTTGATACGTCCCAAGCCAATGCTATTGAACGACCTGTTTTGTAAGTATCGCCATTCTTGGGCGAAGTAAGAGTAACTGCACTTAATTCTAATGTAAATACTAAAGAAAATAGCAATACAAAAAGTGAGTATTTCAATAATTTATTCATTTGAACAAACCTATTTTAAATTAAAAAATTAAATTTATTATTTGATTACATAAGAAACACCAAGGGAATACATAGCTCCTCTGATGTTTCGTGATACTGTGTTTTGATTAATAATCTCTGCACCCTGATTCCAAATTAAATCTTGAGCTAAAATATCTTTAGCAACAAATTTTAATTCTACATCGCCTAATTTTTGAACTACACTGAAATCAACAATATTTCTTGGAAGTTCATAAACATTTAGTGCATTTTCATCTTTAAAGTCAGTGAAATTTGAAACTTGGATGATTCTTCTACCATAAACATTATATCCAAGATTCATTTGTGTTCCAGATTCTTGGTTTGCATAGCTCAAACTCATATTTACTGTATATGGCGACTGTCCCCACATTGCTCTTGTATAAGATAATTGGTCATTGTCTGGCCTGCGTACAGTTACTATTGATTTAATAACTGCAAAATTTGTATTAAAAGAAAAATTATTGAAATCTTGACTTAAAAATCCTAATCCTTTTCTAAATTCAAATTCAGCTCCGTAAGTGTTGGCAGTTCCTTGTGCATTCTTGAAAGTTCTTTTTAGTTGACCACTCGTTCTTTCTACCACTTCTTCAATAGCATTTTCAAATGCTTTATAGAACAAACTGACAGAAACCAACTCGCCCAAGCCAGGATAAGTTTCATATCGCAAATCAAAGTTTTGAATTAATGCACGTTTCAAAGCTGGCTCACCAGTTACGTTCATTTTGTAAGCAAAATCATAGAATGTGAATGGTGCGTATTCTCTCAGTGATGGTCTAGTAAGCGTTTTTGTATATGAAGCTCTAATATTAGTTTCTGAATTTAATTCGTAAATTAAATTCATTGATGGCAAAACATCGCTAAAAATAGGATTTGTTACTGTTGAATCTCCAAAGTAAGTACCCAATCTTTGATTAGAATTTTCTACTCTAAATCCAGCAATTGCTTTAAATTTTTCTTTGCCAATTTCAAAAGGCATTGTCCCCATCAAATAAGTAGCAAGCACAATCTCACTTGCTTTGTAGGAATCTTGGTCTCTCGAATCTTCTGAAATACCTATACCATTCACACCAAAGTTATTTTGGAAAATAGTTTGAAGTTTATCAGGATCTGTTTCTGAAAAGTTTTTTCCGTATTTTTCAGCATCAAATTCAGTCCCTTCCACAAACCAATTTGCTGAATCTAATTTAGTAGGAACATCATCTATAATAATATCTGTTTTCACAGAGTTAGGAATAATTGTATTAGCCTTGATGTAAGTCAAAGAGCGAACTGTGAAATCTCTTCTTTTTGTTTCATAGTTCATACCCATTTTGATTTTCAATTTATCTATAGGCAGTGTAAAATTAAATGCAGCTGAATATGCATTTTCTTTCAAATTTGAAAAGAATCTACCGCCATTATAACCAAAACCAGCTTGTGCAGCATTTGTAAAATCAGCTACAAAAGCAGCGCTAGAGTCATTTCTAGCAAATCTCAATCTTCGGAAATCTGGTTCATCTCTTTCTGATGTTGAAGTACCCAATTTCCAATCGAACATTGCGTTGTCAGTAATAAAACCTAATTGATGCTCACCACCTAACTGTGATGAACGAAGTGTTTTTTGTAAGTATTGAAATCCATAATGTTTGTAATCTTCACTTTTTCCAACCGTACGACCTTCCAAAATAGTAACTTCGTCATCGCTAGAAACATTGAATGAATTTTTCAATGAGATAGAACTTGTTCCACCAACTTTATAAGCAAGGTTAAAAATTCCACCTAAATTTGTTGAATATATAGATGTTGTGCCTTTTCTTTCGTCTTCCACAAACAAATCCGATGTTAGATTTGAACGATAAACTTCGTTAAAGTTATATCCATTATTATAGATACCACTTAAAATTAGTCCTAAATCATTGCCACCAACTTCATAAATATCTGCATAAGAAAGAGTCATTCCCAAATTCAAAGGTGCTTTTTGTTGATTAGTTTCCCAAACATTATTATTGAAAGATTTCAATATATTTTCATATTTATTAACAGCGTTAATCAATTTCACTTTATCTGCAATTGATTGAGTTGGTTCTTTCAAATCTTGTCTTAATTGGTCGAATTCTTTTCTTCCCAATCCATCAATATTTGGTAACGCTCTTGTTCCATCGTCCAAACCAAGGTAATCAGTGCTACCTCCCACACCGCTCATAAATTTATTTTGCATGGTTAAATTTGTAGCACCTGAAGTTGTCATAGACATTTTAATTTTTCTAGCTGCAGGAAAATCAACAGTGTTTAGTTGCACCAATCCACCAGCAAAGTTACCTGGCAAATCTGGAGTGAATGATTTTGCAATATTTGCATTCTCTAAAAAGTCCGCAGGGAACAAATCGAAAGCAAATGCTTTTTTATCTGGCTCTGTTGTGGCAAGTGAAGCACCATTCAAAGTAGTGTTTGAATATCTTTCCGACAACCCACGCACAAACACAAACTTATCGCCTACCAATGTAACACCAGAAACTCTTTTCAATGCCTGTCCTGCATCGGAATCTGGCATTTTCTTGATTTCTTCACTAGAAATACCATCAGATACTTGATCTGCATTTTTTCTTTTAGCAAGCATTGCCATTTCGTTATCATCAATTCTAGCCGCTGATACAACTACTTCCTGACCTTGCTTTATTTCTGGCGACAAATTGATTGTCATTGGCTCATTGCCACCGGGTTTCACTTCAACTTTTGTAATTTCTCTTGTTTGGAAGCCTAAGTAAGATACTTTGAAAGTGTATGAACCTGGCTCCAATCCTTTGATTTTAAATTCACCTTTCACATCTGAATTAGCACCTTTCTTTGTCCCAATCACCTGTATAGTAGCTCCACGAATGATTTCACCATTCGTTTCATCTTTAACTTTACCAAATATTGTTACGGTACTCTTTTGAGCAATGAGTGAATTTGAATTGATAGATAGAGTAATTATGAATAATGTCGTAAACAAAAGAAAAATGCGGTTCAAAATGTCCTCCGAGACATAATAAAGTTTTTTGATTATTTTAACTTTACAAAGTTCGGGAATCAGTTTTAAGATTTAATGAAGTGAGTGTTAATGTTGTGTTAAGATTATAAAAGCAATGTGGATAAGTGGATTAATCGTTTGAACAACTGTCTGTTTGTTAAGATTGTGTTAAGATTTTTCTCCTATTAGTTAAACAGTTCGATTAAGATATTATCCAAATCATTAAAAATGATTTCCCATGAATGCGTACTTTTAATTAAATTTCTAGCTGATTTTCCAATTTGTTCCGATTTTACAGCATCATTCAATAGAAATAATGACTGCTCAACAAATTCAGAATCAGTATTCGCCAAAAGCAAATCTTCGCCATCTTTTCCATAAATTCCGTGATTACCAGTTACACTTGTTACCACAGGACATTCGCTAGACATTGCCTCAAGCAATTTATTTTGAATTCCAGTTCCGCCAAAGTGTGGATGTATAAAAAGTCTAGCGCCAAAATAATGTGGTGCTATATCTTCCACATTAGTTATAAGGTCAATCCTTGGATTTGATTTATAAGCCCTTACTTCTCCAACAGGGAACCCTCCCACTATTCGCAATTTAATGTCTGGATATTTAGCCCATATACTAGGCATAATATTATTTACTATCCTGCGAATCATAATCACATTAGACCATAAGTCGAGTCTGCCAGTAAATAAAACATATTTTCTATCAATAAAATTATTTTTGGGATTGAATTTATCTGAATCAGTGCCATTGCTAAGTAGCGATATATTCAAATTATTTCTTGTTATATTCTCAACTGCTTGAATATCTTCCTGTGTAACAAAAGTTATTTTATCGAATTTAGCAAATATTTCTGGTTCGTATTTTAACAACTTAGTAAATTCAGTTCTACGAATATATTTCTGATAAAAATCATTGGTATCTTTGTAGCTTCTATATTGGTATATCGAGCGACAGTCCTCTGCTATGAGTAATTTGGGCAAACTAAGATTTTTTAAATACTCAGCAGTTCGCATAAAAAATCCAATTACTATATCGTATTTATTATTAGCAATTTCTTCATCAACTACAAGTTGCATTTCTGGTTGCATATAGTATAATATTTCTAAAGGGATTTGCGTTTTTAGTTTAAATAATACCCGAAAAGCAAATTTAATTGTGTTGATTTGAATAATTCTTGTTTTTATACCCAAACTTTGCAGTTCTATTTCATACTGCTGATTCCACTTACCTTGAAAAAAGCTAATCAAAGTTACATCGTGTTGCTTTGCCAAATGCTTCAAAAGGTAATAAGACTTAACTCTATCTCCTCCAATAAGTGGATAGGGTAATCTACTTGTAACAAATAATATTTTCTTTTTTTTCATTTCTGGCATTTTCTTACATCTATTTCCCACACTAAAGTGTGCCTTTTGTCGATATTATAAATTTTTATGATTACAAAACTACTCATTTTTCAGCAATTCTAATTTCATTATTTCAATTGTTGGTTTTCAAAATCAATCAAAATCTAAGATGAACTTTTCCAGTATATCCTCGGGTGTCTCTTCTATGAACTGTGAAATTCTATTCTGTATGTAGCCATTAAATCTTTCGCTATATATAGTTGGAGCTGTAATATATAGCTGCTCTTTCGCCCTTGTTACAGCCACATAGAATAGTCGTCTTTCCTCTTCAAGTGCATCGCTATTATAGCTCGAGCGTTCCGATGGGATATAGCCCTCTACTGCCCAAATTATGAAAACTATTTTCCATTCCAATCCTTTGGAAGAATGCACCGTACTTAAAGTTAGGAAATCATTTTCCTTGTTTTCAACAGAAGATATTTCTTGAACCACATTCTGAGGAGGATTTAAGGACAATTCCGAAAGTAAATTGTCTATTGAGTTATACCTAGCAACCATTGTCATAAACATATCCAAATCGTCTTCTCTGGTTTTAAAGTCCTTATATGCTTTTTCGAAATGAGGGCGATAGTGGCTAAGTAAACTCTGTATTTTAGCAACTAATTCAGATTTGCCGAGAGTATTGCCGAGTGAGTTTATAAGCTTTTGTAGAATCTTCCCATTTTCTGTTTGTTCCAATTCTTTTAGTAACTCCGTTAACTCTACTTTTTCCGAAAGTTGAATGTCATTGATTATTTTTAAAGAAGTTTTCGCACCAATCCTATCTTCAAATTTCAGCACTCTGCTCCAAGCTGTAATATCTTTTGGGTTTCCCAAAACTCTAACATAAGCTATCACATCTCTAATATGTGCTGAATCAATGAATTTCAACCCACCAAACTTTATATATGGAATACTTGCTTTATTCAGCTCAAATTCCAAATCGAACGAATGTGAACTATTTCTAAATAACACAGCCATTTCATTTAGTGAAACTCCATCTTCCAAATGGCTAAGCACAGTCTGGACAACAAATTGGCTTTGGTCATTCTCATTTTTGGCAATGATTAGCTTAGTCGAATCCCCTACTTCTTTATCCGAAAATAGTTTTTTTGAATAGCCAATATTCGACTTAGAAAGCACATCATTCGCCAAATTGAGTATCTCATTTGTGCTTCGGTAGTTCTGCTCAATCAAGTAAGTTTTGCAATCGGTAAAATTGTTCGGAAAGAAAAGTATATTCTGATACTCCGCACCACGAAATGAATAAATTGATTGGGCATCATCGCCCACTACCATTATATTTGAGCTATCCCCACCCAAAAGCATCACAAGTTCGTGCTGTATTCGGTTTGTATCTTGGTATTCGTCCACCATAATAAATTGGTATTGGCTTGTTATGTCGTAGTAAGCTTTGGGATGGTTCTTCAGTAGTTCCCTAGTTTTTAAAAGCAAATCATCATAATCCATCACATTGGAACTTCGCTTCAATGAAATAAATTCAACATAAATTCCTTCAATTTGTTCTTTCAGCTCCAGCAAATATTCCGATTCCGCTTTCAATATTTCATTAAAAGTATCGCCTTTGTTCACATAATTGCTAAAAAGTCTTGCCAAAACAATCTTAGAAGGGAATTTCTTTTTAGATTTAACTTTATTAAGTATTTCTTGCCTTGCAATATTCACTAATTCCAAAGCATCGTCAGTATCAATTACATTGAAATTTGAATTATAGCCCACAAGTGGAGCATATTTCTTTAAAATTTGCAAACAAAACGAATGATAAGTGCCGCCATTAATTTTTTCAGCTCTATTATCAAGCACAGCCGATGCTCTGCTTATCATTTCCATTGCACTTTTGCGAGTGAAAGTCAGTAGTAGAATTGACTCTGGTTTCACTCCATCTTCTATCAGCCGAGAAAGTCTATAAATTAGTATTCTGGTTTTGCCAGTTCCCGCTCCAGCAAGCACCAAAGCCGCACCACTATTGTGCGTAATGGCAGCATACTGCTGGTCGTTAAGCAAGGATTTGTAATCAATTTTGTAAGTTTTTTCAGCACTTACTTCCTGATTATTGTAACTTTGTCTTTTTAGAACTAACTTTTTCAAATTGCTAAATTTTAATTATTTGATTGTTTTCTAGGAAATTTTACGATAAAAGTTTGAAAACACTAACTATTTAATTAATTTTGTTTTTTATTTCAGAAATAACACAAAAGGTAAATTATGAAAAAAGTATTACTAGTTTTAATTTTAGTAACGATATCTTTCTCTAGCTCGTATTCACAATTTTTTTCTAGCTTCAAATTTGAAGAAGGTTTCAATGCCGCAAAAACTGCCGCTGAAAAGAAAATTGGAGCAAACAGCAAATTCAGAGCCGCAGCAGCTGCCGCAGGCGATTTTAATGTAATCAAATCTAAAGTTGATTTAGCAACAGCCAAATGTGAAGTTTGGGTATATGTCTTTGAAAGTGCAACTATAAAAGACTCAATTGAGTTTATTCCTTATATAAAATCATTTGGTGGCTATGTAGACATTAGAACAGTTGCTGCTGGTGTTGATTTTTCTCCATATCTCGCATCATTACCAAAATCTACTGTAACTTCTACCTACATACAAAGTGATGTAGCCTGCAATGATATTAAAAGTAATTCAGTTTATAAAGATTTTATGACAGCTAACCCAAGCTCAACTGTTTCATTCCTTGTGCTTGGCAATAATGAAGTTGATAAAAGTTTAAAAATTGGCGATGCATATTGGAACACAAACGTTACTGATGGGATCAAAACTCTTAATTGCACAGTACACTCTGTTACTCGTGAAACTGTTTGCAAACAATTAGGTCAGGCATCAGTTGAGTCTGAAAATCCACTTAAAAATGCAATTTTCCCAAATCCAGCAAACGACTACGTTTATTTAGAATTAAATTCAGCACTAGTTGCTGCTTCCAATGAAATCACTATTATTGATATCAATGGAAACAAAGTTATGGATTTGAGCTTGTCGCTACAAACTGCAAATGGTAAAATCCAAATCCCAACAGCTATGCTAAGCAATGGGAATTATTTCTTGCAAGTGAAAACAAATGAGAATACATTCACTGAAAAATTTACAATCGTAAAATAATTTTTTAATTAAAAACTAACTCAAAATGTACGAAGTAATTAAAGCAACAGATAGCGAAGTTTATGACGTTATTCTGAACGAAAATAAAAGACAACACGAAAAAATTGAATTAATAGCTAGTGAGAATTTCACTTCCGATGCTGTAATGGCTGCTACTGGCTCTGTGCTTACTAATAAATATGCCGAGGGTTACCCTGGAGCAAGATATTATGGCGGTTGCGAACATGTGGACGTGGTAGAAAACATTGCTAGAGATAGACTCAAAAAACTATTCGGTGCTGAATATGTGAATGTGCAGCCACACTCTGGCTCTACTGCAAATATTGCTGTTTATTTTTCTTACATCAAACACGGCGACACTGTGATGGGCTTGAGCTTAGACCACGGTGGACACTTAACACACGGATCTAAAGTAAACTTTTCTGGTAAATTTTTCAATTTCATTCCTTATAGTTTGCATCCAGAAACTGAAAGAATTGATTACGATCAAGCTTACGATTTGGCTCAAAAACATAAACCAAAGTTAATTACAGTTGGAGCTTCGGCTTACCCAAGAGATATTGATTTCAAACGATTCCGCGAAATAGCGGATTCAGTTGGAGCATTCCTATTTGCCGATATTGCACATCCAGCTGGTTTGATAGCAGCTGGGCTTTTAAGCTCGCCTGTGCCTTATGCCGATGTAGTTGCAAGTACAACTCACAAAACATTGCGTGGCCCTCGAGGTGGTATCATAATGATGGGTAAAAACTATGATAATCCATTCGGTATTGTTGCTCCTAAATCGGGCAGAGTTAAAAAAATGGGCGAAATAATTGATTCTTGGGTTATGCCAGGAATGCAAGGTGGGCCATTGATGCACGTAGTAGCTGCAAAAGCAATTGCATTTGGCGAATGTTTGAACGATGAATTCAAATTATATGGTCAGCAAGTTATCAAAAATTCGCAAACTATGGCGAATGAATTGATGAATCGTGGCTATAAATTAGTAAGCGGTGGAACAGACAACCACCTTATGCTCGTTGATTTGCGAAATAAAAACGTTACTGGAAAACAAGCAGAAATAGCACTCGATGAATCTGGAATTACTTGCAATAAAAATGCAGTGCCAAATGACACTCAGCCACCATTAGTTACCTCTGGGATACGTTTGGGAGCTGCAGCAATGACAACCCGTGGCTTCAAAGAAGACGATATGAAATTCATTGCCGAACAAATTGACAAAGTAATTTTAAACATAGATAATAAAGATATTCATAAGCAAGTTTCTGACACTGTCCGAGACTACGCATCGCAATTCCCATTGCACCAAAAAATCAAATAAAATGATTTGACTACCCTTCCGAAGGTTCAAAACTTTCGGAAGGTTCTTTAAAATTAAAACTAAATAATAAGTTAAGAGTTAAATATTATCATTTAGTTTGGCAGTCTTAACACCCTCTGTCAGCAAGCTGAAATCTCCCTTGATAGGGAGAAATAATGTTTTTTCATTCATAACTGATTATTTAGTTTGGCAGTTTTAACACCCTCTGTCAGCAAGCTGACATCTCCCTTAATAGGGAGAAATAATGTTTTTTCATTCTTAACTGATTATTTAGTTTGGCAGTTTTAACACCCTCTGTCAGCAAGCTGACATCTCCCTTGATAGGGAGAAATAATAATTTTTCATTCATAACTGATTATTTCGTTTGGCAGTTTTAACACCCTCTTTCGGCAAGCTGACATCTCCCTTGATAGGGAGAAATAATGTTTTTTCATTCATAACTGATTATTTAGTTTGGCAGTCTTAACAACCTCTGTCAGCAAGCTGACATCTCCCTTGATAGGGAGAAATAATGTTTTTTATTCATAACTTGTCATTTAGTTTGGCAGTCTTTACACCCTCTGTCAGCAAGCTGACATCTCCCTTGATAGGGAGAAATAATGTTTTTTCATTCTTAACTGATTATTTCGTTTGGCAGTTTTAACACCCTCTGTCGGCAAGCTGACATCTCCCTTGATAGGGAGAAATAGTGTTTTTTCATTCTTAACTGATTATTTAGTTTGGCAGTCTTAACACCCTCTTTCGGCAAGCTGACATCTCCCTTGATAGGAAGAAATAATGTTTTTTCATTCTTAACTGATTATTTCGTTTGGCAGTTTTAACACCCTCTGTCAGCAAGCTGACATCTCCCTTGATAGGGAGAAATAATGTTTTTTAACTTATCACTCTTAAAAGATTCTTTTCAGTTTGTTGTAGGCAAGTTCTGTTGTGAGTATTTTTACTTTCTCAAAGTATGTAAGACTTACTCTGCCAAGGAATGGATTAAAGTTATTTTCTTCTATTTTGTCAAGTATTCCAGAATATATTCTGCTTGCAGTGGAAATTGCAAATTGACTTTCTGGATTTAGCAATGGAATTCCCAAATCAGATTTTGAATAATAATTTCTGGCTTTGGCAACTTGGAATTTCATTAATTCTTTAAAGTTGCTTGAGAAGATTTCTTGATTAATTTCATTTTCTGTGATGCTGAATTGCTTTAATTCGTTGAGTGGGAGATATATTCTACCTAAATTTTTATCTTCTTGTATGTCACGTAAGATGTTTGTAATCTGCATTCCAATACCTAAACTTTCGGCATAAACTAAAGCTATTTTATCGGAAAATCCCATTACGCAAGTCATCATTAGCCCAACAGTGGAGGCAACTTTATATGCGAAATCATAAAGTTCATCGAAATTGTTGTATCTAGTTTTTTCTATATCCATTTGCACTCCATCTATTAAATCCATAGGGTATTCAATTGGAATATCGTAGCGTTTTGCTACATAGATGAATGCGGCTAGTGCAGGATGTTCACTTTCGCCATACTTAAAAGCTAAAGTAAGTTCTTCTTTTAGGTTATTTACTTCGTTTTGAATTTCTTCTTTGCTTCTGTCTCTAGGGTTGTCCACTACGTTGTCGGCATAGCGACAAAAAGCATATACTGCATAAGCTGCTAATCTGCGTTCTTTTGGCAAAAAGTTTGCAGCAAAATAGAAGCTCTTAGCATAGTGTTTAATTATTGATTGTGAATACTGAAAGTTAATTTCTAAAAGTTTATTTTCGGCTAAATTATTCATAATTAATTTTGATTAAAAAATTTAGTCAATTTTTCTCCATTTTGGAATTTCCAATTCTGGTTTTTCTATATAGATAAACCCATCTATTTCAATCACATTGTATGTTTTCAAACTACGAATGCCTTGTTTAAGATTTGTGTTTGTACCAGTGGCTAAGTTGTAAGTCCAGCCGTGAAGTGGACAGGTTACATTGCCATCTTTTAAAATTCCATTATAAATTTCTGCTGCGTGTCTATGGGGACAAATGTTTCCAACGCAATAGATTTCATTCTCGTATTTAATGACAGCAACTTGCATATCGTCATCATCGGGGAATTGAATTTTGATTCCTTTGCCATTGGCAATATCTTCTTTTCTGCAAATGGCAAGATATTCTTTGCCATTAAAGTATTCATATTGAAAATCCATCGAAGTAATAAAAGTAAAAAAGGATAATTTATTTTAAAATTAATTCAAATTAACGTTAAAATCTTATTAAAATGAAACATATTTTTAGTTAAATCCCTTATAAATAGTTAAATTGCGATTATGACAAAAAACAATAATCAGAAAAGTACTTTGAGAAACTCCAATTCAAAAATTGACCCATTTAAAGCAAATAAAGAGAAACTTGCCAAAAAGAAAAACACTAGTCAGGCAAGTGCTAAACAATATAAAGAGTTAACAGGCAGAAAAGCTTTAACTGAAGCTCCAAGATTAGCTAAGGGGAAAACCAGTTTAGTGCCTGTGGATCAATCTATCCGCTTGAATAAATTTATAGCTGATGCTGGGATTTCTTCTCGCAGAAAAGCAGATGAAATTATTGTTAGTGGTGTGGTGAAAGTAAATGGAATTGTGATTACTGATTTATCTACTAAAGTTATTAAGAGTGATTTTGTTACTGTAAATGGCGACCCGATTGGTTTTGAAAAGAATTTAATTTATATAGTGCTTAATAAACCCAAAGATACTATCACTACTACTAAAGATGAGAAAGGAAGAAAGACTGTACTTGATATAGTTCGTAAGCACACCCGCGTTTATCCTGTTGGAAGATTGGACAGAAACACAACTGGTGCTATTCTTATTACAAACGATGGCGAATTAGCTAACCGTTTGACTCACCCAAAATATGAAATTATACGTGAATACAATGCCACTCTCGATAAAGAATTGAGAATGGAAGATGCAAGAGAAATTGCAAATGGAGTAGAACTTGATGATGGAACTACTGGCACATGTAACTTGTTTATTTTTCCAGATGATAAAACTAAAGTCAAACTACATATCTTCGAGGGTAAGAACCGAGAAGTGAGAAGAATTTTTGAACATTTTGGCTACGAAATTAAAAAACTTGATAGAAAAATGTTTGCTGGTATTTCTACTAAAGGACTTAACCGTAGTGCTTACAGACATTTGGAAAGAGAAGAAGTGCGAATGCTTAAAAAATTAGTTGGTATTAATTAATCAATTTTGAAAATTTATTTGCTTCTTTGTTAATTCTATTTCACTTATATTTGAAGAAATTTTTTACCCAAACTTTTTTATGAAAATTAAATTTCAAATCCTTGCATTGTTTTTTATTTCTGTAGCATTTCTTAATGCTCAAGAAGATGGTTTGCCAAGCTCCAAAAGTGGCAAATCTTCATCTAATTCATTCAAAGATGTGTCGCCAGATTTGAAACAAAAAGCACAGAAGTTTTTCAACACTTTGCTTGATTCGAAAATATCGGAAGCTTATGATGATCTTTTAAAAGGTTCACCAATTAAGAAAAAAGTTGAAGATGTAAAATCGCTAAATAGCCAAACAAAAAGAGCTTTTGAACTTTATGGCAACATAATTGGGTATGAGCCAGTGAATGCCGAATTTGTTACTCCTTCATATTTGAGAATGCGATATTTAGCTTTGCATTCACGCTATCCTATGCGTTGGATTTTCACTTTCTATAAATCTCCTGACCAAGGTTGGATAATCACAAATGTGAAATTTGATGATTTGACTGATTATTTCTTTAGCGATGAATAAGATTTAGTTAAACATTTTTTATTTTCTCTCGTTTATAAGCAAAAAGTAAATCATTTTTATTTATCGATATGACATTTCTCAATCCTTTGGTTCTGTTTGGACTTTTTGCTTCGTCAATTCCATTATTACTGCATTTAATCAATCTTAGAAAACAAAAGGATATTGAGTTTTCTACTTTGCGATTTCTGAAAGAACTACGTAAAACTGAAATTAAGAAATTAAAACTTAAGCAAATAATATTATTGATTCTTAGGATTTTAATAATAGCTTGCATTGTGTTTGCTTTTGCCCGTCCAACAATACAATCGAAAATACCTGGTTTTGAATCCTACTCAAATAGCTCAATTGTAATATTATTAGATAATTCTAGCAGTATGGATTATTCCGATGAGAACGGAAATAGATTTAGTCAAGCTAAACGCTTTGCTAATTCGATTATTTCTAAAGCAAAGGAAGGTGATGAAATTGCTGTGATAGAGCTTTCAGGCACTGGGATTTTGAATCAGTATAATCTCTCAACTAATATAGAGCAGTTGAAAGAAAGTCTGCAAAAAGTGAAAGTGAACTATGAAAAATCGAATTTAGATAATGGTTTGCAGTATGCCAATAGCTTATTGGCAAATTCTCGCCATTTCAATAAGAACATTATTGTAGTTTCAGATATGCAAAAGAATATCTTCCAGCTGCAAGATAGCAGTAAATTGGAAGGTAGAATTGGGGTTGTAGTGGCTCAAATTGGAAATAAATCCAAGAAAGATTTCCAAAATTTGGCTATTGATTCGCTCGATGTGAAAACTAAAATTTTTCAAAGAGATAAGTTAGTTGAAGCGGAAGCTACTATAAAAAATTATTCTGCAAATGACATTAAGTCAGCAGTTCTAAATATGCACTTTAACAATCAAAATGTGGCTCAGCGTACTTTTGATATAGAAGCAAATAAAACTATTAAGATTAGTATTGCTGCTCCTGTGAAAGAAATTGGGGCGAATAAAGCACGTTTACAATTGGAATCTGATAGCTATGAAGCCGATAACAACCGATACTTTGGATTTGCCATTCCTGAGAAACCTAAAGTGGCAGTAGTTGGCTCGCCAGATAAGTCAAAGTTTTTGAAAATAATTAGCGTTATTGAAGAAGTTCAGAGTTCCATAGAGCTTACTTTCTATGATAAAAATCAAATTTCGAGTGTGAATTTGGATAATCTTGATTTGGTGGCTCTTACTTCTAATGATTTTGCTGAATCGGAAATTACTCGTTTGCAAAAGTATGTTGCTGATGGTGGCAACTTATTTATTTTTGCAGACAATTCAAATGCAGTTAGAACTAACTTTATTACTAATACCTTCGGCTTTGGCGAAGTAGTATTTAAACAATATTCCAATGCTACAAAATTTAGCAAAGTTGATAAATTACATCCAATTTTTGAGGGTGTATTTACAAATTCTACCGATAAGAATCAAATCGTGGAAACACCTGAAATTAAAACTGCTGCAATCACTCAATTTGGAAATAAAGTAATTGAATTGCAAGATGGTGGACTATTTTCGGAAAATAAAGTTGGCTTTGGGAAAGTGATTTTCTTTGGGCTATCGGCTGATGATTCATTTAGTAATTTGCCATATACGGGTATTTTCCCAACTTTGCTTTACCGCTCTTCTGTGTATTTGGCTACAATGGATATATTTGGTAGGAATGCCGCAAAATCCTCAAACTTATTGAACTTGCAAAAGAAAGATATACTTAATGGCAATTTGAAAATAGTTTCTCCAAATGGCAATAACACATTCCTGCAAGCAAATGTATTGGCTAGCACATCAAGTTTGGATATTTCAAGCTTTAAAGAAGCTGGAGTTTATACTGTGTTTAATTCTGCCGATAAATTGATTTCAATTTTCTCTGTGAATGTGAATAATTCTGAATCGGATTTGGCTAAGATTGATAGTGATAAAATTAAAAAGGAACTTGCCCAAAGGTTCAAGTTCCCTGATTTTATTCATTATTTAGATGATCCAAATGACTTCAAGAATGGCTTGCAAAGTGCTTCAATTGGTACAGAAATATGGAAGCTCTTTGTGATTCTTGCTCTACTTTTCGCTGCTATTGAAATGTTAGTTTCTCGTAGTTCTAAAAACGAATAAGCTTAAATCTACTTCGCTTTCAAATTCTTCAACGCTTCTATTGCACTTCCTATCATTGGCTTGGAACTTATTTCGCTACCAACTGCTTTAATCATCCAATACTTGGGTGTCAATCTACCAATAGTAGTAACTCTTTCAATTTCAGCACCAAAGTTTTTACCTTTGAAATTGTCCTCAAGTTGGAATTCAATCAAATGCCCTAATGGATATGCCGATAAATAAAGCGGGTAATCAATCATGTGTGAATAAATGCCCAATATCGGTGAATCTTTCACTCCAATTACTGGTGCATAATAAGAATTCCAAACTTCTTTTGCTATTCGATTAACTGCTTGATTAGTAGCTTCTTCCGATGGATTTTCTTGTGAATAAAGCCACTTCCAAACTAATTGATCGACAAGAGCAACTCCCATAATTTCATAAGTATTCCAGAAATTATCAAGTACATAATTTGAATGTGATTCAGGTGTTTGATTGTCCAAATCTAATAATTTTAAATCTTTAGTTTGAAATGTAAATGCAATTGCTTCGGTAAAAGCATTATTTGGTACACCTCGAAGCATATAATTTGAAGTGCGATGCAAAGAGAATGTTTGTTCCACATTGTGTCCAAATTCGTGTACAGCAATATTGTACCCCTTATAATCCATTCCATCTTGCCCAATATGAGTTCTAAGGCGAGCAGGGAATCGAATAGATTCAGAACCCGATGCGTGCCCAGCACCTCGGCTTGGGTCAACTTCAACATTCCTATTAATAAGAGTCATAATGTTCACATTGAAACCAAGTTTGATTAAAATGCTTGGTAAATTTGCTTTAAAATCAGATGCAGTTTGGAATCTATTTTTTGTGATAATATCTAAATCAGCTTCGTTGATACTACCTCTAGCTTTAAAGCCATCATACCAAATATCGTAAGGTTCAAGATTTCTTCCAAGTTTCTTTTTAATTAAAGTTCCAACCTCTTTCACCACATCGGAAGAAAGAAAGTTTCTGAAAAGTTCTTCCATTTCGGGCTGACTCATTTCGTATTCAGATTCGAATTTGCGTTGGAAATAAGTATTTCCGTAGTATTTATCGGCTTTCTTAATTGCGTTGAAATTGCTTAATAGCTGTTTATATCTATTGTTTGGTTCGGGGGAGGATTGCAATTCTTTGCCATTATTATCAGTAATTTTATTTTTATTTATATCCCATTCGAGAGATGAGTTATTGATAACTTGGCTTGGAATAGTTTGATTTACTATGTGTTTCATTATTTCATAGATTGCGTCTTGCTTTGCTTTGCCGTTCTCTTTTGCATAATTTGATTTAAGTTCGTCTCGCAAATTCCAATGGCTAATTAGTTTTAAATCTTTTGGGAAAAGCTTTTCATTTTTAAATTTTATACTGCCCATATAGATATAGTAATTAGCAATATAGGCATCAGCAACGGTTTGAGCTTTTGTAATATCAGCTAGAACATCGGCTGGCACATCGCTAGAGAAAATCTCGGCCAGTCTGGCATAGGCCCAGTCGTTGTCAGTCCAGTTTTCGCCAAATGAATTTTTCTCTTCAAGCGAATATCGAGGAAAATTTAAAACAATTAAGTTCCCTATTCCAAGTTTTTTCCAGTCTTCAATCAAATGAGCATAAGGGTCGTAGTTGCTGAATAAATCATCAAGTTTAGAGATGCCGCCAGAGTCAAGTTGAGTTTTGTATTTCAGCTCAAGCCCCATTTGATTTAAGTGTCCAGAGGAATAATGGTAATATTTGCTAAAGTCAGCCAAAATAGAATCGAGTGAGGCATCGGTAATAGCAAAATTCTCTAATGTGTATAGTCGAAATTCCTCTTCGGTCATTTCGTTTTTTTCAACAAATTTGGCAAATTGTGGAATGCATTTTGCAATTCTTTGTAAAACAATTTTTTCTTTATATTGATTTTTTAAAGAGCTAATTTTTCCGATTAATTCTTTTTTTGTCTTTGAAATTGTTTCTTGTGAAATTGGTTTGCTATTGCTGATTTGCAGCCCTAAGCTTAGCAGAGCCATACTAAGAATTAATGATTTCATATATTTTCCTAAATTAGATTAGCAAATATAAAAAAAGGTCGGCATTAAATGCCGACCTTTCTATCAATTTACTCTATATAAAATTGATTATTTTCTTTTTGGCTCGTCGCAACCTTTACCAGTAGCTAACCAGTTTTCAAGTATTGCAATTTGCTCAGCAGTTAATAAAGCTCTGAAAGCAGCTTCTTGGCGAGCATCAATTTCAGCTAATTTAGCTTTGAAAGCAGCTTCAGCAGCTTTTATTTTAGCTTTTGTTTCTTCGTTCAAAGTGTTTCTAGTATCTTTACCACCATCTTTATTACCAAGAGATTTTTTCAATTCTTCAATTTGTCTCTTGATAGTATTAGATTGATCAATTAGTTCTTTATTTCTAGATTCAAAAGCTGATTTAGCAGCTTTCATTTCAGCATCTCTTTTTGCCATAATTTCTTTTACAGCAGGATTATCTCTAGTTCCACCAGTTGCAGAAGCTCTTTTCAATTCTTCAGCATATTTTGCTTCAATTGCTTTTAATTGTTTGTTCAATTCATCTTGACCAGCTTTCAATTTTGCTTCAATAGCTGCATTTTTAGCAGTCAATTCTCTAATTTGTGCTTCTTTTGCTGCTCTACCAGTAGTATCAGGACGATTTTCAGTAAAAGTTGAAGAAGATGCTTTGATCTCTCTCATAGCTTTATTGAATTCTTCGCGAGCTGCTTTTTTAGCTGCTTCTGAAGCTCTATTCAATTCTTTCAGTTTTGAAATTTGCTCAGCAGTCAAATTCAAACAACGAATTGGAATTCTTTTTGGAGGTGCTACTCTATCGCCACCCAAAGCTGAGAAGCCATTATCTGTGTTTTGGTCAAAAGCGAAATCATTTCCGCCTGTTTGTCCAACAACAAGACCTGCATTTGTATTTTGATTGTCAACCGAAGTTGGTGTTGGTAAATCTTGGCAACTTGCCAAACCGATTGTTACCAAAGCGAAAGCAGAGAATGCCAATGTTTTGAAGGCAACAGTGCTTTTTGTTAGTGAGTTTTTCATAATTCTTCTCCTTGGAAGTTTGTATTAAAAATTAAATTGTTATTTTTGTTTGTGTCGTTTATCGATAGCCTACATAAATAAGAATGAAGCAAGATTATGTTTGTTACAAAAATAATTAAAAAAAGTAAATATTTCTTTGTTGGTTTGTTAATCCTAATCTTTCAAAGCAACTTAAATGCCCAGAATCCAAAGCTTTACAGCGATACTTTGGATTTTGGAAATATTGAAATTGGCTCTTCACCAGTGAAACTTTTGGATACTTTAGAGAATAATTTGAATAGGCCTATTAATATAATTAATATAACAAGAGAAGGTAGCTCTGTAAATTTATTCAATTTTAATGGATTAACAATCATTCCACCAGTTGATAAGCTTATATTTGAAATCATTTTTCCAACTAGAATTTCAGGTTTTGGCAAAAAGGAAGCTAAGTTTATTTTTAGTTACCGAGGACTTGCTAGAACTGATACAATTTTTCTTTTTGGAAACATTGTGCCAGTATATAATCCAAGTTTGTTTAGTTTTAGTTTTTCAATTCCCCAAATCAGCCATAAGACTGGCGATACTTTTAAATTGCCGATAATAGTAGATAGGTTCGATGAAACAGATTCTCTCAATATAGCAACTTTCCAATTTAGGTTTAATCAATCTCTGATGGCGTTAGTTAATCAAAGCGACATTGGTACTATGAAAGATGGTTATCATACAATTACACGAAATATAAAGCTAAAAGACAACAATGGCAATTTGATCCCACGAAAAGTGGGAGATACAATATTTAGCTTAGATGTAATTGCTACTTTGGGAGATTCTGCAAACTCACAAATTGAAATCCTTGCAGCCAATATATTAGGTGTTAAAGCTAAATATAATTACAGAACTACTACTTTAAATGGACGTTTGACTATTTCAGATTTACTATACAAAGATAATACTCCTAGATTGCTGGCGAGTGCAGGAGTACTTTCTAGTCAAATACAATTAAATAGTGGAAATATATTAAGCAACTCATTACCTATAAAGATTGCTTACCAAGGCAACAGCTCGATTAAATTTTATAATGCTGTAACTGGGCAATTGGAATTAGAGTTACCACAGCATTATTCCAAGTTATATGAATTCAAATCATTTGATTTGAGAAAAGATTTATTCTCGTCAAAAGGTTTATACTTAATTCTACTTGAAAATGAATTCGGCAATTCTTCATCAATCATTATTGTAGAGTAGTTCTGGAATGAGATTATATTTACTAATTTTAATCTTATCAGCAATTTTCGCTAAGGTAGTCTTTGGCGATAACTATTATGATTTGAAAATTGGCGTTGGATTAGACCAAAGCCAAATAAGTGCTTCAAATATATCTCCAATTTTTAGGTACCCGCAAAATTATAATTTCCAAAAAGATAATGCTACCTCTCCATTTGTTGGATTGGGGTATAACTATTCTATTTCAAATTCATTTAGAATTGGCGGTGGAGTTAATGCTTTGAATCGCAACTTTATTTCAATCACAAATGAGGTTATACCTATTTCTGTGAATGGAAGCTTAGTGAATGCAGAAATAATTGATGAAGTTAAGTTGGATAATTTTGTTTATTCTGCGTGTTTGAACTTGAGTTTGAATTTAATTGATAAAATTTGGTTTAATCTGTCACCACAAGTTGCTACTCAATCTCTTGGTTTCAATCATAAACAAACTCCGTTAAAACCTCAAGATTTTAATTTCACTTTACCATTTGAAAATACATCTGGCAATATAACTAACATTAGCAAAACCTTATACTCCTTAGGTGCTGGTTTGGAATACAAATGGCAACTTTCAAGAAATTGGCATTTGCCACTGAGTTTCAACTACAATTATACATTCAATTCATTAATCTTCCAAAATAATAGTAATTGGAAAAATAGCTATGCTGCTGTTTCGTTAGGAATTGAATATGGAAGTAAATCTCGAAATATCAAAAGAGATACTAGTGTCATTAGAGATACTGTTACAATTGTGGAATCAAACGAAAAAATTAGCTTGATAGGAACTTCATTTGAAAGCAGCTCAACTGATGATGAAGACTTTACATATATCAATATAGTAAAGAAAGAAAGCTATCAACATTCTATTTCAAAACCCATTTCGCTTTTAACAGGTGAAATCAATGCTAAATTCATTGATAGTAGTGGTGTGGAATTTGAAGAACAAAAGCTTAAAGTGAGCCAATTAGTGAATGCTGCATATAGTATAAAAGCTAATTTCAATAAAAAGAGCTATAAGAAAAGTGATTTTACTGAAAAACTTGATACGAATCTGAAAGCCGATATTCCTAAATTAAAATTTAGTATTGATTACATTGCAGAAGCTGGACTTAAGGAATGGATAATAAATGTATCTAATAGTAAGAAAAACATTAAGCAGTTTTCTGGCGATGAAGAGAATGAAAAGATTATGCTTTGGGATATAGCAAAAGACATAAAACTTAGTGATTTAATGTCGCAGAATTATTCATTTAACTTAACTCTATCCGACCAAGATAACACTACAAAGCAAGTGGCTAAAGGTACTTTTGCTTTCCAATTTGAATTAGATAAAACAAAAAAGAAACCACTTGATAAGAAAGAATTTATAATAGACCCAGCACATTTTACTAATCCTAATGAAATATGTTCTTACTTAAAAGACCTTCACGGCAAGGAAAAAGAGCAATTAATTACTTTTTATTTGCCTGAAAATCTGAAAGTACAACTCACAGAAAAGATTGAAAAGCTAATAAAAAAGGATTTTGTAATAAAACAAAATCCTTCAAATGAAATTATTATTGTAATAGAATAATTATTTTATTCTACTTAATTTACTTTTCCAATTGCTAAGTTTAGCTGAATTTAATCCACCCAAAATATCCAAGCAAAGTTTTGCTCTATCTTTTGCTACTGCCGAGCCACGACTGAAATCAATCAATGCCAATTCGCCATAGCACTCTGCTTCCAATTCTTTATTACTTGTAGATTTAGCTAATTCCAATGCTTTTGCTAAGCTATTTGCAGAATTTTCAACTGAGCTTTGCTTTTGCAATAAGCCCATTTTCTTATAAAGATATGCAGCTTTAGTGTTGTTGCCTTGGCTTAAAGCTAAGTTCAATTCATCTTTTGTAGTTCTAACTAAGTCTTTATCGTCTTGATTATTAGAAACAACTTTTGCACTAGCGTCCAATTCTTTTGGTGCTTTTTTTACTTCTGTATTTGAAGAAAGCAATATAGGTTGACTAGGAATAGCAGCAATTTTTTTCTCTACTTTGGTAGCTATTGGTACTATTTCTTTTTTCTCAATTGATGCTGGAACTTCTACTTTGGCTGGTTCAGCTTCAATTAGTTTTTCAATTGGAGTTTGTACTTGTTCTATTTTTGCAGGTGCTGGAGTGTTAGTTTTGTTATTGTTCTCATATATGAAATAACCCAATGTGCTAGCAACTGCCACCACACCTAACGAAGTAGCAACAAAACCAGAAGAAATGCTTGAAACAATACTTGCAAATTTACCTGAAGTAACAGCGGCACCAGTGACAACAGCAGCACCAGTGAAATAAGCCGCAGCAACTTTATCGAAAGTGGCGGCAATTACTTTGCTGTCATTGTGGTTTAAATTGAAAGGTTCAGCCAATTTATTATCAATTGCTTTCATTGCCTCAATTTCATCTTTCAATTCAGGATTTTTTGCAATGGTATCGTCTAAGAGAATTTGCTCTTCTCCGCTGATTGTACCATCAAGGTATTTCGCTATTAAATAATCTGTGTTCATTTTAAAATTCTAATCAATATAAAAGGTGTTTATTGGGCTGCATACAGTCGTGTAGCATTTTTTTCGCTCTGTGCGATTTCACCCTAGCAGATTCTTCACTGATTTTCAGCTCTTCTGCAATTTCTTTAAAAGAAAGTTCTTGAAAGTATCTAAGCATCATCACTTCTTTGAAGTCAATTGGTAATTTCTGCATACATCTGTTCAAATAGTATTTCACATTTTCGTCTGCGCCTTCGTTATCTTCATATTGAAGTTGAAGTTCCATATCAAAGTTATCATCTACTTGCTTGCGTACTCTGTGTTCCTGAAGCACTCTATTGCGTGCAATAGTCATCACCCACGCCATAAAATTACCACCAGTGAACTGGTCTTGTTTTTCTAAAATCTGCAAAAGAACGACTTGGAAGTTATCTTCGGCAATTTCTCTTGTGGCTGAAGCTTTCAAAAAATAAGCAAACAGGCGTTTAGAAAATCTATCGAAAAGTACCTTAAAGGCAACTTTATCTTTACCTTTCACAATCGCAAACAAGTCTTCGTCATTCAACGATTTATAATCTATCATTTCCGACATTTCTTCTGTAACTATAAACAAGAATGATTGAATTATTAATTTGTTACAAATATAAAGCAAAACTTTGCTTTTGCAATAGAAACTTATTCTTAAAACAAAAAAAAGATAGAGTTTGCACTCTATCTTTAAAAATTTTCCAAAACTGACTTGAACTATTAAGCTATAGTTTGCTGTTCGCCTTCAAAAAGATAAAGAATATCTTGTGGTGTTAAGTTTGCTTGAGCTTTTGCAGCATATTGAGCAAAATTATTGCTAATTAAGTTTTTCAGTTCGACTAAAGCTTCGTGATAAGTTTCAATTGGAGCTGCTGTAGCATAATTAAGAGGGCTTTTATCCTCCACTTGTATATTATTCTCCAAACGAGATATGGCTGAACTTAGTATATCTTTCTGCCACGCAGTCTTATCTACTTGTTTTGCTTGTTCTTCTTGTGGAGAGATAAGAGCTGCTTTTTTTGGTTTACCAATTCCTAACGAATCCACCAAAAATGAGTCATATCCTGCTCCTCCTGAGTTGCGTATGTCTGTTACTTGCATCTTAATTCTCCCAAATGAATTTAAAATTTGAATTTTTTGTAAAACTTATTCAAAATCCAATGTGATTTTCGATTAATTTTACTAATACTAACAAACCAAATAATGTGCCAAAGAGAGAAAACAAAAATGAATAGTTATAAACAACACATAGGAACTAATAAAGAAGCATTCTTGGAAGAGCTAAAAACATTTCTAAGATTTAAAAGTATTAGTACAAATCCAATCTATAAACCAGATATAAACAATTGTGCCAATTGGCTAAAAGACCAATTCAATAGTTTTGGTTTCAAATCCCACTTAATCGAAAGTGAACATAATCCGCTTGTTTATGCTGAATGGCTAGGAGCTGGTAAAGACAAACCAACTGTGTTAATCTATGGACACTATGATGTGCAACCAGAAGATCCAATTGCATTATGGGATTCGCCCCCATTCGAACCAACTGTGAAAAATGGGAAAATATATGGACGTGGAACTGCTGACGACAAAGGACAGATATTCGCACACGTGAAAGCTGTTGAAACTCAGCTCAAATTGAATGGAAAACTTCCTGTGAATGTTAAATTCATAATAGAAGGAGAAGAAGAAAGCGGCGGCGAAGCTATTGAGAAATTTTTGAACGAAACACCAGAGCTGTTAAAATGTGATTGTATAATTATTTCCGATACCGAATGGTACGATGGTGGAGATGTAAGTCAAGCATTGCCATCTATCTGCTATAGTTTGCGTGGGATTGGAGTTTTTGAGATGACCGTTTTAGGGCCAAATAGAGATTTGCACTCTGGTACTTATGGCGGTGCAGTTTTCAATCCAATCAATGTACTTTGCGAAATGATAGCAAGTGTGAAAGATAAAAATGGAAAGATTACTATCCCCAATTTTTATGACAACATTTTGACTCTAACTGAAGAAGAGCGTATGGAGTTGGCCAAACTTTCATTCAATGAAACTGAATATAAAAAAGATTTGAATGTGGAAGCATTAACAGGCGAAGCAGATTATAGCATAATAGAACGTGCGACTGCAAGACCAACTTTTGATGTGAACGGCATATATGGCGGCTATACAGATGAAGGACATAAGTCAATAATTCCATCGAAAGCAGTAGGTAAGTTCTCATTTAGAATTGTGCCGAACCAAACTTGGGAAAAAGCAGTAGAAACATTCAAAAACTATTTCATTTCGATAGCACCAAAAGGAGTGATATTGGAATTCCGAAACGAGCAAGGCGGAAATCCTGTTTTAGCACCAATTACAGGTGTGGCAATAAATGCAGCGAAAAATGCAATGGAAACTGCATTCGGCAAAAACTTAGTGTTTATGAGAGAAGGCGGCTCAATTCCAATAGTGTCGCAATTCCAAACCCAGCTAAATGCACCAGCTGTGCTTATGGCATTAGGACTTTCAACTGATAATATTCACTCTCCAAATGAAAACTTAGCATTAGATAACTTCTATGGTGGCATTTTGGCAAGCATGCTGTTTTTGGATAATATGGGGAATTAACGCATAATGGAAATAAATTTAATAAAATGAAGCGGATTACAACAAATCTTTATTAAGATTTGAGAAAATATTTGATGCAAAACGAGGCACTCCTGAAAGAGATGAGCTTGAATTGTTGAGTTTTCTTATTGATCTTTTTGAAAATGAAAATGTAATAATTGAGAACTAATAATCAGTGAAGAGTTGTTATGTAAGTACAATATAAATAATGACTTGCGTTAATTCTCCTTATTAAAGGAGATGTCAACTTGCTGACAGAACCCCATTATTGATAAAATTGAGATTGTAGAGATGGATAGTTATCAGTCTCTACAAAGATACATACTCAACTACCCCAAAAAGTAAAAGAATCCATAAAACTTTCTCGAATAATTCGATAAATTGCAAGTTGTGAAATCACTAATTCATTAATTTTTGAAAATATGTAGCAAATGCTACAATTAGGATTGATAAAAATGAGAGAAATTGCTAATTTAGAGCCAAAAGCTGTTTGGGAAATATTCGACCAAATCACTCAATATCCACGCCCTTCCAAGAAAGAAGAGAAAATCGTGGCGTATGTGGAAGAATTTGCCAAAAACTTAGGCTACCCAATTATTAAAGATTCTATTGGGAATTTATTGATTCGCCGCCCTGCAAGTCCAGGTTTTGAAAATAAACCAAGTTTTTCTATCCAAGCCCACCTTGATATGGTTTGCGAGAAAAATAGAGATGTTGAATTTGATTTCGATAATGACCCTATTCAAACTTATATTGATGGTGATTGGGTGAAAGCAAAAGGTACTACGCTCGGTGCTGACAACGGTATGGGTTTAGCAATGGGAATGGCTGTACTTGCCAATAAAACTTTGCAAATGGGACAATTTGAATTACTTTGCACTCTCGATGAAGAAACTGGTTTGACTGGAGCAATTCAATTAGGTACTGATTTATTACAGTCAAAAATTCTTATAAATCTTGATTCTGAAGAAGATGGACATTTCACAATAGGTTGTGCTGGCGGACTAAATACAAAAGGAATTTATAAATTCAATGCGGAACCTGCACCAAAAGATTTGGTTTACTACGAAGTAGGAATCAAAGGATTGCGTGGCGGACACTCTGGCATCGAAATCAACGATGGTCGAGGATGTTCATTGAAATTATTAAGTCACTTGCTATACGTATTGAATACTAAGTTAGAAATTCGATTAGCATCTATAGAAGGTGGCAACAAGCATAATGCAATTCCAAGAGAAGCATTTGCAGTGGTGGGTATTGATGCTCATAATTTAACTAAATTTGAATCTATCATAACAGAATATAGCCAAAACTTAGAAAAAGAATGGAGAAGAAAAGAGCCATTATTTGCGTTGACTTCAGAAAAGAATACTAATCCTGCTAATGTAATTGATAAGAAAACAGCTAATGCAATTATCAGTTCTTTCTTTGCTATGCCACATGGTGTAATCAGAATGAGTCCCGATATAAATGGATTAGTTCAAACTTCTACAAACTTCGCAGTTTGCCGCACAGAAAAAAACTCAGTTGAAATTTTAACAAGCCAACGTTCTTTGATTGAATCTGAGAAATTTATGATTGGCGATATGGTTAAAAATATTATTGATTTTTCTGGTGCTACTGCCGATGCTGGCGATGGTTACCCAGCTTGGGAACCAAATATGGATTCCAATTTAATGGTGAAAGCTGTTGAAGTATTTAAAAAACAGTACCAAAAAGAACCTGTGATTGAGACCATCCACGCTGGACTTGAATGTGGATTAGTTGGAGATAAATATCCAGGTATGGATATGATTTCATTCGGCCCAACTTTAAAAGAAGTGCACACGCCTGATGAGAAAATACAAATTTCAACAGTAAAAAACTGCTGGAATTTATTGCTCGGAATTATTGCAAGCATTTAAATAATTTAAGATGGGGGTTGAGCAATGCTTAACCCTATATTTTGTTTGCGTGAAGAGATTGGGTAAGAATACATCAAATTAGTTCAATTTGCCAGTCTGGCAATATTCTTTAACAATAAGAAAAGGTAAACATATTGCAAAAAGAATTGTTTTACAAATTCAAACTTAAAAAGCTTCAAATTAAATTGAAAGCCTAGTTTTGATAAAAAGAAATTTTATCTATTTGGAGATATCAAGTTGTTAATCTTAATATTTGCTATTCTTAATCTTTTTGTTGGTTCTAACCAGCAATTTAGGGACAATTTTAAATTCCAAAATAAAGACACTTTGACTTTTGATGATTTGGTTTTTGACAAGGAATCAAATATTTACAAACTTTATGATTTAGATTTAGAATCACGAAACGCATTAACCAATAAATTTTTAAATAATTTATTAGTAAGGCAATCTCTATATGGAGCTCATTATTATACTAATCAAACAGAAAATGAAAAATTTAGATTGTTTTCTTTATTTATCACTCATGATGATAGCAATCTATTGTATTTGATAACTACGAATTACAAAAATAAACTTATTGATTATTACGAAATTGGTGAACAAAAAAGTTTGGAAAATGTGAAATCAATTATGTACTCAACAGAATTTACTGCTAAAGCTATAAAAATCAATGATTACAAGTATAAAATATTAAAGTTAAAATGGAATGAATCATTAAATCAAAATGTTAGCAAAGACACATTAAATACAAAGATTCAAACAATTTATATAGAAGTTGACTCTTTAGGTAAATTTAAAAAAAGGTGAGCCAATGCTCACCTTTTTAAGTTTAAATATTTATTTCATTTAGATAATTACGGATAAAACCTAATCCCATAGCTCTTTCAAAGTTTGAACCGAAGCTTGGCGAAATACCAATCAATGGCACTAATTCAAAGAATATTTCGATTGGAGTATTGCGTGGTAAATATCATAACCAACTAATGCTCTTGCTGCTATTCCTACAGATGAATCATCTTCCTAATAATAGAATTTAAATAATTTAGTTTATGCTTTTCATCTTTGCTTTTAAAGCATCTAACTTTTCTTTTTCAATTGCATTTAGATTTACATTATCAGATATGAAATTTAAAGAATTAATTATTATGTCTTTGTCGTATTCTTTATAATTTAGTTCAATTAAATATATTATTTTTTTGAGTGTTTCTTCTGCTTCTTTAGCTTTGCCAAAAAAGAATGGAAGGTTAAAGCAAGTGGATCCGTAAACAAATAATGATTCTATATTTTCTGGATTTTGATTCAAACCAATTTTCATTTGTGCCAAACCATCTATTGCTAAACTATATTTAGTGGTGGGCATAGCGGCAAATTTAGCTTTCACTGCTGTAAGAGAACCAATATAAGTAGTTGCAACACCAGTAAGTTTGCTGTCCTTATTTTTGATTTGTTTGAATTTTTCTATTGCTTTCTCAATTGATTTTTCATCTTTAGTTGAATTGTAATAAAGAATTCTTGCTTCTTTGAGTAACAAGTCATTATTTGCTTTCAAATTAAAAGTGAAAGTAAAGATCAGAACTATATAAATTATTCTTTTCATCTATCATTATGACGTTATTCAAACAAACTAGAACCGTTATTCAAAGTTTTTGGAGTGTCAATTCCAAAATACTGATAGGCAGCTTGAGTGGCAGTTCGTCCACCAGGCGTAATTTGTAAAAATCCTTGCTGTATAAGAAATGGCTCATAAACTTCTTCTATAGTGCCAATCTCTTCGCCAATTGAAGCAGATAGAGTTTTTAATCCCACAGGACCGCCGCCATATTTTTCAATAATAGATTTAAGCAAACGTTTGTCCATCTCGTCTAACCCAGCAGAGTCAACTCCAAGCGATTCTAAAGTCATTCTAACTATTTCAATTGTGATTATGCCATTGCCTTTAATCATAGCAAAATCTCGACAGCGTCTAAGCAAGTTATTTGCTATTCGAGGAGTACCTCTAGTTCTTCGAGCTAGCTCCGAAGCAGCATCTTGCTCAATCTTAATATCGAATATACGAGCAGCTCGAGTGATAACTTTAGCCAAATCCTCAGCATTGTAATAATCAAGACGGCTAATTACTCCAAAACGTGAGCGAAGAGGTGCAGTTAGCAAACCAGCTCTTGTTGTGGCACCAACCAATGTAAACTTTGGAATGCTCAATTGAATTGTTTTAGCCGCTGGTCCTGAATCAATAGTTATATCAATTCTATAATCTTCCATAGCGGAATAAAGATATTCTTCCACAATGTTTGAAAGACGATGGATTTCATCAATGAAAAGAATTTCGCCTTCATTTAGATTAGTTAAGATACCTGCCAAGTCTCCAGGTCTTTCCAGCACAGGGCCAGAAGTAGTTTTAATTGGTTTGCCAAGTTCCGAAGCAATAATATAGCTAAGAGTTGTCTTTCCAAGCCCTGGTGGGCCAGTTAATAGGACGTGATCCAGCGATTCATCACGCATTTTAGCTGCTTCAATGAAGATTTTCAAATTTTCTACTATTTTCTTTTGCCCAGTGAAATCATCGAATGCTGATGGTCTGAGTTTAGAATCGTGATCATCTTGAAAATTTCTTATGCTATAATTTAGTTCTTTCTCTTCAATCATACTGTTTTCAGTGATTTTTGTTCATTTATATAGTTACGAGCAGGGCAATGTATTTTCACATCTTTATCACATTTGCCATCGCAAGCTGTGGCATAGAGCCGAGGCACAGATGTCGGGTAAAGTTCTTTTAATTGCTCATTTATTTCAAGCTCAAAATCGTACTTCTCACCAATAGTAACATCATAAGGAAGTACAACATCTATTTCTATGAAAATATCTTTGCCCGATTGACGAGTATGAACTCTCTTATATTCGCAAATTCTATTGACATTTTGTGCAATTATTCCTAAGATTTGAAATTGTATTTCATCACCAACATTTTTATCAAGCAATTGATTTAGTGCATTCTTAGAACCTTTTAAAGGAACTTTCAAAGCAAAAAGCAAAATACCAATACCAGTAATTGAATCAATCAATACAGCCAAATGACCATAATGTAAAAGCTTAAGTATAATGCCTGTGAATAAATTAGCTAATACACCTATTTCAATAAAGCTATCTATTTTCCATATTTCAGCATCATATTCTAAGATAGGCATTTTATATTTCTTTGCCATTTTTCTTTGGTACTTATACATTGCTACCATAAGCACAAGCGATGTAGCAGAAAATGCAGTAAGTAACCAATAATTTCCACCTACTTCTTCTGGTTTGCCAAAACTAATTGCAGACTCATAGAATGCATAGCCAAGTACAATCAGAAGTAGCCCAGCCCCTGCCAATATTGATAAGCTTTCGTATTTACCGTAGCCATAATTATAGCTATAATCAGGTGAGCGAACGCTTTGATTGACGGCAGTAAGGAATATAAGCGAATTTAGTATGTCAATGGCAGCAATTAAACCATTTATTTGGACTGCTAACGAACCTTCTGCTATGCCCAACACAATGCCAATACTTGCGAGAATTGTGCAAATAATCATTGACATTCTTGTACTGAATACAGGAGATTCAGTATTGAAAAAGCCAATTAGCTTTGTAGAGAAATTAAATGATTTTATTGTTGTCATTTTTAAAATTAACAAAAAAAGCTAATGATTGAAATGTCATTAGCTTTTATTTTTAAACATTGTGAGAATTAGTGTGAAATAATGATATTTCTAAGATTTTCAGATTTTAAATCTGTTACAATATTCACTTTATAGCTTTTTTCAGGAAGTAGATTGTTTGCTTTTTCCGCCCACTCTACTAACTTAATTGCATCGTTTGTGAAAATACAATCTTCAAAACCGATTTCTTTCAATTCTTCAACTTTATTAATCCTATATAAATCAATGTGATATATAGGAAGGTCTGCGTTCAAATTTGTCGTGTTGTAATGGTTCATTATTGTAAAAGTAGGACTTGTTACCGGCTGATCTACTTCAAAAAAGTCGCAAATGCCTTTCACAAATTCTGTTTTACCTGAGCCCAATTCGCCATAAAGAGCAACTACATCACCTGGTTGCAATCTTTTTGCAAAGTTCTTACCAGCGTCTATTGTTTCATCTTCATTATTAGTAAAGAAATTTTCTATTTCCATAACCTTTGCTTAATTTAAGTTACAAAAATAAAACAATTTAGCTGAACCAACAAAAGTTTAATACTCATTTGTTAACAATGACAAAATTGTATTCAAAAAGTGATTGTTTTATTTTTTGGGCTTTAGCTCTACAACTGGAATTATCATTTCTTCCATTGAAATGCCACCATGTTGAAAACTGTCTTTATATTTATTCAAATAATGATGGTAATCAGTTGGGTAAACAAAGTAATAATCATCTTTTGCTATCAGATTGCTAACTGTAATTCCACCATCTTTAGGAATTTTAATTTGCTCTGGATTATTTATCTGCATAGCGTGTTTGGAATCAGCTTTCACATTCTTACCAAATTTATATCTAAGCGATGAAGATGTATCTCTATCTCCAAGCACTTTCACTCCGTGCATACATCTAATTGAACCGTGGTCAGTCGTTAGAATTATCTTTGCATTTGGCACTTTGGAAATCTCTTTTAGCATACCCAATAAACTCGAATGTTGGAACCAAGATTTAGTCAAAGAGCGATATGCCGATTCGTCTGGAGCAATTTCTTTTAAAATGGCATAATCCGAGCGGGAGTGGGCTATCATATCCACTGCATTGATAACTATAGTAGTTAAGCTATTATTAAAGTATTGAGATATTTCTCTTTCTACTTTTTTGCCGAAATCGGTATCGAATATTTTAATAAAACTAACTTTGCTTTTCAGCTTCAATCTTTTTCTTTCTATCCATGATTCAACTAGCTCTTTCTCATATTTATTTTGAGTAGTTTCTTCGCTATTATATTCTACATTCCAAAATTGAGGATAATGTTTCTTAATATCAATTGGATAAAGTCCAGCAAAAATTGCATTTCGGCAATATGGCGTGGCTGTAGGTAAAATAGAAGAATAGAACTCAGTATTGAAAGTATAATATTGCTTTAGAATATCTTCAAAAACAAGCCATTGATCATAGCGCATACAGTCAACAACAAAGAAAAATACTGGACCAGTATTATCCAGATGTGGCAAAAGATATTTATCCATTAAGTGTGGCGAAAGCACTGGTTCTTCTTCGCCCTTAGGTGTATTTATCCAATCGAGATAGTTATCTTCTACATAATTTGAGAAATGCTGATTAGCTTCTTTCATTTGTGAAAGGAGTGATTCTTTAAGTCCATCGTTCTCGAATTTATCTAAATCGTAGGCATATTTAGTGAGTTTTTGGTAAACCTCTACCCAGTCTTCCCAATCCATTGGCTCAAGCAGTTTTCTAGCCACTTGAGTGAAACCAATCATATAATCTTGAGTGAATCGTGCAGATTCAATTCTATCGCCTTCAATAAACTTTTTGCAAGCAAGAAGGATTTGAGCTGGATTTACAGGCTTAGTTAAATAATCGTCAATCTTGCTACCAATTGCCTGATCCATTAAGCTTTCTGCTTCACTTTTAGTAACCATCACAACAGGAGTGGCGTTGTCTATTTCTTTCAACTTTGGTAAAGTTTCCAAACCAGAAATACCAACCATCATTTCGTCTAAAAAGATTAAATCATAGTGTGCATTTTTAACCATTTCAATAGCATCTTCGCCATTGGAAGCAGTATCTACTTGATAGCCACGCTGGTTTAGCAACATAATATGTGGCTTTAAGAATTCAATTTCATCATCAATCCATAAGATTTTATTTCCTACATTCATCAGTTATCCTTTTCGATTTAAAAATAAATAAATTGTAGAAAATTTCATTTGGTCTCTATGATTGATTGTTAATGAATTAATTAAGTTGAGCTTGTAAGTCTTCAATTGTTTTATTGAAATCTTGATCAGTAATAATGTAAGTATTGTTGCAATATTGACAAGTCAATTGATTTGCATTTTCATTTTTCATAGCACGTACTTCTTCAATACCAAAGTTTGAAAGTTGTGTTAAGAATTTATCTTTGCTGCAACGACAAAAGAAATCTACCTGTGCATTTTTCAGCAAGCTATACTTAGTATTCAGAATTTGTCCTAAGTTTTCTTCTAAGCTAATTTCAGAATCAATTTGAGAATTTAATGACTTAATAGAAGTAACTAATTCATTCATTTTGTCCAAATCGCTTGTGGGAGTATTTGGCAAAGCTTGCACAATAAGTCCTGAGGATTTTTGAATAACACCATTGTCGTCAATATCCACATCTAATACGATAGCAGTTGGGATTTGTTCGCTCATTGTGAAATAATAAGCAATATCCGAGGTTATATCACCTTTGATTAAAGGCACAATTCCTTGAATAGGTTGTGGTCGATTATAAAGCACACGAGTAACTCGCATCAGTCCGCCGCCAAGAGCATCAGAAATATCTTCAATACCAGTAAAATCGCTTCCACCATTCAAACGAACATAGCCACGAACTTCGCCTAATTGCATAGCTTCTGCATAAAGTTTGCGAATAGGCCCATCGCCATCTATATCAATAATCAATCGCTCCTCACCCTTTAGGAATGAAGCCATTAAAGATGCTGCCGACATTTGTCGAGCCATCAGAATCCCAGAAATATCATAAGCTTTATGACGTAACTGTGCATCTCGGACTGAGTTAGTGTTTCGAATCAATCCACAACGAAAATATTCATTTTCAGTAAGGACAGTAACAACTCTATCCCTAGTTTTGAATCGTTTTTTAAGTTCTTCGTTCGTTTCTTTAGACATTTTTTCCAACAATAGGATTTAATACAAACACAAAATAAATAATTTGCTCAATATAATCAGCAAAATAGATTTATTTTTTTCCAATCTTTTTTCCCAATCTATAACTATAGACGAAATAGATAGAGAATTAATAATTATTAAGTAGTGATTAGTGTAAATGTTTCTATCATTCTGAACGAAGTGAAGAATCCATAGCACTGCCAAGATTAGCAGAATTTCGATTTCTCAAATTTACATTAAACTATGAGGTTTTAGAGAAGACTTATTGAACTAATATTTGAATTTGATTGATGAGTTGGTAGTTTTTTACAATATGTTTTTTATTCTCTCGTTTTGGCAATAAATTTTAAACATCACTCAATTTTAGGTAAATATGTCATTGTTAGTTGGCAATAAAGCTCCAGTATTCAAAGGTAAAGCCGTAGTAGGTGGCGATTCAGCAAATTTGAATCCAGATAACGCATTTAAACAAATTTCTTTGGAAGATTACAAAGGTAAATGGGTAGTTTTCTTCTTCTATCCTTTGGATTTTACTTTTGTTTGTCCTACTGAAATAGCGAGTATGGGCAATCATTATGCAGAATTTCAAAAATTGAATGCAGAAGTTATTGGTTGCTCTACAGATTCACACCATTCGCATTTGGCTTGGAGAATCCACGAAAAAGATCTAAAAACATTACCTTATCCTCTTTTAGCAGATTTCACTGGCGAAGTTTCTCGCAGTTACGAAGTTTATAAAGGAGATACTGGCTATGCACTTCGTGGATTGTACATCATTGATCCAGATGGCGTTATGCAGTATTCAGTTATCCATCCAGAGAATGTTGGTCGCAATGCAGAAGAAGTTTTGCGTGTTTTGGCAGCATTGCAAACTGGCGAAAAAACAGCTTGTGGCTGGAAACCAGGCGATAAAACTTTAGGTTAAACCTAACTGAAATACTAATTTAAAATTGAAAACTCCACACTAAAAAGTGGAGTTTTTTTTGTTTCAATATTTTAGCTAACATCAATCATATTGTCCAACTTAAACTTATTGTTTAAGTTTGTTTAGCGAATTTATTAAAATGTTAAGAATAGTATTAATGGCAAAAGAAATTCACATAACAAAAGCATCTGGCGAATCTGTAAAATTCTCAGAGCATAAATTAATTGTATCTCTCCAAAGGGCTGGAGCTAGCAAAGAGCAAATTGAAACTATATTAAATGCAATTGCAAACAAACTCTTTGAAGGAATTAGTACAAAGGAAATTTATAGAATTGCATTCCGAATTCTAAAAGAAAACTCAAAGAGAGTAGCTTCTAAGTATCATCTCAAAAGAGCAATAATGGAACTAGGTCCATCTGGCTATCCATTCGAGCATTACGTTGGTGAAATATTCCGCAGCCAAGGCTACGAAACCAAAGTTGGGGTTATAGTTCAAGGTCAATGTGTTAAACATGAAATAGATGTTATTGCTGAAAAAGGCAAGCAACTACTAATGGTAGAATGCAAGTATCACAATCAGCAAGGTATCTTTTGCGATGTGAAAATTCCATTGTATATCAATTCTCGTTTCTTAGATGTACAGTCAAACTGGAAACAATTGCCAGATACGAAGAGCAAAACCTTTGAAGGTTGGCTTGTTACTAATACTCATTTCACTAGCGATGCAATTCAATATGGTACTTGTGCAGGATTGAAATTGTTAGGTTGGGATTACCCTCCAAATACAGGCCTTAAAGATATTATTGATGAGAAGGGACTTTATCCAATTACTTGTATTTCTTCACTTACAAAAAATGAGAAACGAGAGTTATTAGACAATAAAATTGTGCTTTGTCAAGAACTCTATAGCAATCCAAAATTTTTAGAAAGATTAAGAATTAAGCAAAACAGAATTGAAAAAATAGTTGAAGAAACAAAAGAACTTTGTAATTTCTTAGTAAAAGAAAATGTATCAACTAAGCATCAGTTAAAGCCAATGCAAACTGGAAAAGAAGAAATCATAATACAATTCCTTGGTGCAGTTGGTACTGTAACTGGGTCTAAATATTACATCAAAACCCCAAACAAAACCATTTTGGTTGATTGTGGTTTATTTCAAGGAATTAAAGATTTAAGATTATTAAATTGGAAGAAATTACCAGTTACAGAATCTAAAATAGATTTAGTTTTGCTAACCCACGGACATTTAGACCACAGTGGCTATTTGCCTAGACTGGTAAAAGAAGGATTCAAAGGTCAAATTTGGGGCAGCAAACCAACTCTTGAAATAGCGAAAATCATTCTTGAAGATAGTGCCCATATTCAAGAAGAAGATGCCGATAGAGCCAATAAAGAAAGGTTCAGCAAGCATCATCCTGCAAAGCCACTATATGGCACTCTTGATGTAGAACAGACTGTACCTCTTTTCAAAACACAGCTAATAGACCAATGGATTGATATTGACAAAGATATTCAATGTCGCTTTAGATACAGCGGGCATATTATTGGTTCAACTTTTATTGAATTGAGAGTTGGCACAAAAATTATTGTGTTTTCGGGAGATTTGGGAAGAAAAGGCGATTTGCTAATGTACCCAAGCGAAAAGCCAACTGAAGCTGATGTTGTTTTGATTGAGTCTACTTATGGCAATAGATTTCACGAAGCAAATTCAGAGCAACGATTAGCCGCAATAATAAATAACTCTATCAAACATGAAGGTACTATAATTATTCCAAGTTTTGCAGTTGAGCGTTCACAAATGCTAATGTATTTGCTTTGGCAATTGCGAAAGAAAGGCACTATCCCAAACATTCCAATTTATATGGATAGCCCAATGGGTGCTAATGTTTTAGATGTATTTTTAAATAACATTAAATGGCATAAGCTACCTATAAGTGACTGTAAAGAAATGTGTAAGGACATTACTATTGTTAGCACACCACAAGAAACTAATAGACTGATTGCAACGAGTAAAACTAAAATTGTAATCGCAGGCAGTGGTATGGCTACTGGTGGAAGAGTTTTGTCATACATGGCTCACTATTTGGGCGACCCAAATGCAACAATTCTATTTGTTGGCTATCAAGCAGAAGGCACTCGAGGCAGAACATTGATTGATGGAGCTGACGATGTTAAACTATATGGTAAGTATTTCAAAGTTCGAGCGAAAATTGAGAACTTATCTGGAATGTCGTCTCATGCTGACCAAAATGGATTGATTGATTGGCTTTCTGAACTACAATTAAAGCCAGAACATATATTTATAGTTCACGGCGAGAAAGATTCTGCCATAGCTCTTCAAAGCCGAATTAAAGATATGTATGGTTGGGAATCCGAAATCCCACAATTAAATCAATCATATTCAATTGAATTGTAAAAAAAAGACCTGACTAAATTAATAGTCAGGTCTTTTTATATTTAGTTTGTTACAAACTGAATTACTTCGTAATTACAAACTGACCAAATTGATATTTATTATCAAATTCGATATTGAAGAAGTAACTACCTGAACTTAATCCAGAAGTAATTATATCAAAAGAGTGTTTACCTTGGCTCATTGATTGATTTGCCAAAGTACGAACCAATCTACCGCTATTATCCAAGATAGTAACTTTTGCAAAACCTTCGTTAGGTAGAGTAAACGACAATTGCGTATTTTCAATTGCAGGAGTAGGACTCACACTTGCTTCAAAGTTGAATTGATCAAGTTTAACTGAAGAAATATCACCAATTGAGAATTTGCTAACTTGAGACCAAGGTCCATTGCCAGCTTCGTTCCAGCCTCTAACTCTAACGAAATATGGAGTTTTCTCATTGAATCCACTTTGCATAGCTTCTGAGTTCCAAACTGTTCTTGAGTTATAGAATGTGCTGCTAAAGTTAGCATCAGTAGCAATACTCATTTCATAACCACCATCTGCACTATTGAATGAATAGTATTCAGTAGTTCTTGGCACAGCAGTCCATTTGAAATAAATGTTGTTTGTGTTGTAAATCACAGAATCTTGTTTCGGAGCAGTAATAGTTGCCGCATCAGTTGGAGCAAAAGCAATTGTTCTGAAAGTAAATGGATCAGAAAAAGCAGTAGCACCACTATCATTTGTAGACAATACTCTCCACCAATGATTTGTAAAGAATTTCAAATCATTAGTTTTGTATGTTGTGTCGTTCGTAGAAGCTAAAATTGTATCTTTAATTAAGTTTGCAAAATTAACATCATCAGTCAATTGCAATCTATAAGTCAAAGCTCTAGGTGCTTTTTTCCAAACCAATCTAACATCAATAGCTACTTTTTTAACTGAATTTGCAGGTGAAATCAACATTGGAATTGTAGCTCCAGCAGCACCAGTAGTAAAGTTCCAAATTGGCGACCATGGGCTTAAACCGTTTGACGCTCTTGTTCTTACTCTCCATTGGTAAGTAGTGTTTTGGTCAAATGTTTTTAAAGAGATGTTATTATTAGGAACATCGCTTCTACTTAACAAAGGCAAGTTTGTGAAAGTGCCTGATTTTGACAATTCAATATCGTAGCTTAAAGCTCCAGCTACTGGTTGCCAAGAAAAGTTGATTTCCAAAGGTTGCTTAGTGGCACTATTTGAAGGTGTAGTTAATAATGGGTAACCTAAAATAGTAGTGAATGATCTTGAACGAGACCAATCAGACTGGCATGGAGTTAAAATTGATTTAACTCTCCAATAGTGAACAGTGTTGTAATTTGTTAAAGTAACAGTTCTTGACGGTAATGAAGAAGTAGTGCTGCTTAAAGATGTCGCAAAAGTTGGGTCAGTAGAAACTTCTAAAATCATAGCAGTTATTTGACCTAAGTTTTGGAATTTGAATTCCATAACCATAGGAGCACCAGCCAATCCATCAAGTGGAGCAGATGGTGCCGGAGCATTGATTGTAGTAATAAAGTAATTATTTCTAGACCAATCACCAGTGTTTATTGAATCATTAGCTCTAACTCTCCAATAGTAAGTACTTGAAGGATTTGCAAGAACAACTGCTTTTGAAGTAGTTGTTGAAAAATTGTCATATTCAATAGTAGCAGGGAAGAATGAAGGAGCATTTGCTAGTTGAACTTGGTATCTTAAAGCACCAGGTACAGCACCCCAGTTTAAAGTTGGAGTTATAGACACACAACTTGAACCAGTTGCAGGAGTTGTTAATGTAGCAGTACTGTAAGTTGTTTTAAAAGTAAATGAATTAGACCATGTAGAAGTACAATTCAAATCATTTGCTCTCACTCTCCAGTAATATTGAGTGTTAAAGCTACTAGATGTAAAATTAACTGTATTTGTGTTAACCAATCCAAATGTTGTTGAATTAGAGAATGTAGGAGAAGTTGAAACCTCTATATCATAACTAGTAGCACCAGTCAATAGATTCCAACCTAAATCTACAGATAACGGAACAGATGAAGCAAAGTTAGCTGGAAAAGTCAAACTTGGTGAACTGATAATAGTCGTAAAACTATTTGAACTTGACCAATCAGTAACACAAGTACCTACATTTGCTCTCGTTCTCCAAAAGTAACCAGTTAAGTTTTTGGGGACAGTAGATGTACCAATAGTACTTGAAAAAGTTGAAGAAGCAACTGTAGCAGAAAAATCACTTACCTCAGCTAATTGCAATAAATAACTTGTAGCACCTGGTACGTTCGACCAAGTAAAAGTATTGCTCAAAGCATTACAATTTGAAGGTGATGGAGAAATTGCAATAGGTGGAGCAGCTTTAGTTGTAAAGCTATTCGAGAATGAATAATAAGTAGTACTTGGGTCAGAACTATAAATTTGCCCAACTCTCCACCAGTATTGAGTTCCATTTGTCAAAGTTGTTGAAGTAAAAGTGTCATTTGGTGGAGCTTGCTGTAAATTATGTACCAAAGTTCCAGAAAATAAACTAGTAGTACTTACTTGCAATTTGTAAGTAATAGTACCTGCAATTGTTCCACTGCTATTGAAAGTCCAACCAAATTGTGCGTTTTTAACGACACAGTTATCTCCATTTGCTGGAGTATTCAAAGTGGGTGCTTGAGCTTGTGTCAATGATGTTGCTGCTAAAAAGAAAGCAAACATACAAATGATAAAACTACGTAGTTTCAACATATTTATCCTAATTATTATTAATAATGTTTTTTATTTCTATTAATTCTATGCAAATATAACACAAAAAAACAATAATTCAGCTATACAAAAGTATCAATAGAGTTAATTTCACTGATTGATACATAAACATATCGAACTTTAAATTGAATTTTTGTTTTCCTTTTTTGCGACTGTCTAGAATAGACACATGAAACTACATTTAGTTACGCTAACTTGGAAAACTTTTTTAAATTTAATGTGAATTTAATCTAAATGTCTCATTCATACATTCTTTTTTGCTTTAGAAGTTCTTCTCTATATCTATTTAGAATAGCAGTTTTAGAAATGAATCCTTCATATTTGCCTTTACAGACAACAGGCAGTGAGGATTTAATTGAATTTTCGAATTTATGCATTACAGAGTCAATATTTTCATCAATATCTATAGTTTCTTCAGTAGTTTGCATCAAATCAGTAACTATTACAGCATCATATATTTCTTGAGAAAACATAATTTCTCGCAAATCATTCAATAACACAATACCTTTATATCTTCCTTTTTTGTCCACAACAGGAAAAACACTTTTATCGCAATGAGCAATCCTGTCAGTTAGTTCTCTCAATGTATTGTGTGGATAAAACAATGGAGCATCTCGTTCGATTAGCTCTAACACAGTTATTTCGCTAAGTAGCTTTAAGTCAGTATTGTTTGGATTCCATTCCCCTCTTTCTGCAAGTAATTTTGTATAGATTGAATATGGCTCAAAATATCTTTTTACAAAGAAAGACATTGCCGAAACTATCATTAGTGGAATCATAAGCGAATAGCCGCCAGTACCTTCGGCTATAAGAAAAATTGCTGTCAATGGAGCATTAATAACCCCACTTAATACTCCAGCCATTCCTACAGCAATGAAGTTTTCATTTCTAAATTGCTGAAGACCCAATGCTTCTAAACTATAAACGAATACAAATCCAGTAAATGCACCTATGAAAAGAGAAGGAGCAATAATTCCACCATTCCCACCGGCTGCCATTGTTACTGAAGATGCAAAAACCTTTATCAATATTAGTAAAATAGAAATTAATATTATTAGTAGTGGTGAGCTATTCAAGCTATAAAAGAAACTATTCTTAAGTAAATCACCATAATTACCTTTGAAAATTTCAGCAATATGCCCAAAGCCCTCTCCAAATAATGGTGGAAAAATGAAAACAAGAATACCTAATACTAAACTTCCTACAATTGCTTTTCTAATTTTCGATTTGGATATTTTACTAAACTCTTCAACTGCTAAAGTCATCTTTATAACATATAAAGAAATTATGCCACAGATTCCGCCCAGAATAAAATAATACGGAATTGCTTTGAATTCCCAACCCTGAGTCACTAAAGTAAATAGAGTTCCCTCAGGCATTAATGCTTTCGAAATTACCGCACCAACTGCCGATGATATAAGCAATGGAATAAAAGCAGGAATAGAAAATTCTGGCAAAAGCACTTCCATAACAAATATCACTCCACCAATAGGAGCATTGAAAATACCAGCTATTCCAGCAGCAGCTCCGCAGCCAACAAGCAAAGTTTTGTCTTTAAGATTAAATCGCAATATTCGGGCTATATTAGAGCCCACAGCAGAACCAATTGCCACAATTGGAGCTTCCAGTCCCACTGAACCACCAAAGCCAACCGTTAAAGCTGAAGTAATTATATTGGAGTGAATATTGTGGAAGTGTATATCTGTTTTATTTTTGGATAACTTGAAGATTAAATTGGAAAGTCCTTTTTCAAAATTATCTTTTAGAAAAAATTTGACATATAGAACAGAAAGCATTATCCCCACAAAAGGATAGAAGAAGTATGGCACATTGGCATATTCTTTTTTAAACCAAAATTGCAAACCAAATTCTACATAATGAACAGCTTGCTTTAGCAATACAGCAGCTATACCAGCCAAAAGTCCAATTATTAATGCAATAAGTACAATATAATTCTTGCTGCTCAATCTTCGGCGAAGTTTAAGCAGAAATATCAATATTCCTTTTGCTACAAAACTATTATTCATTCAATCTCTTTCTATTTCAGCATTTAAAACAAAAGCTCACTTTAGGTGAGCTTTCAATGTTTCGACTAAAATTTTTAATTTATAATTACTTTTTCAAAAATGTGGGTTTTAGCGCCACTAACTGTAATAAAGTAAACTCCTTGCACTGGTTTTATTCCTTCATTTTCAAAATCCCAGTTGAAGCTATGTTTACCCGATTCAAGAGTTCCACTATAGATTTGTTTCAATAATCTTCCGCTAACGTCAATAACTTTAATGTCAACTAAATCTTCAACTATCAAACTTAATTTAAACGTTGTGTTTATAGAAGCTGGGTTTGGAGTTACTTCCATTCCAGATTGAATAAATTCACTTTCAACAGAAGTAGAGTTCAAAGTAATTGAGTTAGTAGTTCCACGAGAAATCATATTTATTCTGCCGCTAGGCAAAGTAACAGTATCAATATTGCAAATCATGTAATAAACGTTGCCATTATGGTTAATTTGCATATCTGTGAAAGTATAATCAATGACTGGAGTTTTATTGATTTTTACGAAATCAAATTTATCGTTTCTGCTGCGATAAACATTAAAACCCTGAGCCATTTTAGCACCTTGCACTTCCCAAGTCAATTTCACTTGACCATCTTTTACTTTGTTCAATTGCAAATTATATGCTTTGGGAATTGTATTGAAATCATTCAAACGTAAAGTTGGGTCTCCCAAAAGAGATATATGTACAAAACGAGTTGCAAAAGTTGAAGCCGCACCATCTGGTCCATAATTCTGACCATTGTATATGTTTAAAAGCACATAATTGTAAGTAGTTGAATTCATTTGAGCTTTTTTTGCTTCGTATCCCATATTATATCCATAAGCAAAATTATCCCAATACCAATGAGGTCTGCCCGACCAACAAGTGGTTAAAACATCTCCCGTTGCTAAATTAGTTCTCAATATATTTTCATCTGAATCCCAATCTCCAAAATAAGAACCAAATAACATTGTAAATACAGCTTTTGTTGGCTTTGATGCAAAATCAGCTGAAACTCCAATCCCACCAACAGAATTATATGAACCACCTCCGCAGCCATAGGCTGCAGTATATGAATCTATAGTTAATTCAGTGAACCAATTACCTGCTTTTAAATTTTTTGCTCCCACAAGAATTGGGAAATTTCTCCATCCACTTGAAGCAAATGCTTCAGACTTTTCGCCAATTATTCCAAAATTATCAGCTATGAGTGCTTGTTTTTTAGGGCTGAATTCACCAGTTCTATATTTATGATCTTTATTTAGATAGTTTCTTAAAAGTTCAGTTTCAGTTTTATTCGGAAATGTTTTACTTAATTTAAAAAAGTCAACTCTTCCAATTTCTATAACAGGATCTATATTATTTTGAGAAACATCAAACTTCCCATCATCAGGTATATTTACATTTTCAGTTCTACTTGGCTTTGTTGAATTTTTAGTTGTATTAACACTATTATCTGAAAATTCTACTTCATTCATAACACCGTAGAAAACATCGGCAGGCCATGCTCCTTGGTGGTCAGGGTGAGCATCTGGATTTAAGTTCCCAGAATATGGCACTGCGACTCTTCCTAACAAAAATAAAGTTTTAAAATCTTCTGCGTTATCTTCATAAAACTTGACTATTGTATCTTTAACAGAGCGAACTAAGTCTTTATTAAATATTTCTGCTCTTGGCACAAATTTCATCGTAGGTCTCCAACCCTCTGTTGCAAGGTCTTCCATCAAAGTATTCAATTCACTTTCAAGAGGAGTTTTCATTGTCTCATCAACTAAGATTAAGACTTTGCCAAAACTTGTAATCGGCTGAACATCAATCCCTGTAGTTATATAACCTGTAGAACTAAAATTTAATGCTTGATTTTTACCCCTGTAAGTAGTAATAATTTCAGATTTACCTCTTACTTCATATAAATATAGTGTACCTTTCACAGCAGTTTTATCTATAAATTCAGTTTTGCTCGAATCTAAATTTGAAGCAATTTCGTCAGTAATAGTGGAAACAATATCAGTTCTGAAAATCCTATAGCTCAGAGCTAAATCATTTTTTGCCCATTTAATTTTTATACTGGGAGTTACTCCATCAATAATTTCGCTCTCCAATTGTATTGCATAATCTTTTGTATTTTGGGCAGCTAATTGAGAAAACCCTAAAATTATCATTAAGGCAAGTAAGCAAATTCGTATATGATTTTTCATATTGTTCTCTTTTTTGAATCAATTAAAGAATTTTAAAATTACTAAAAAAAGTCGGAATTATTCTAATCTAAGTTGACTTTTTTTATTTTTTCAATCTTAAAGCCAAGTAAATTCTCAGCTATATTTGTGAAAGTATAAGGAGTATCAGTTAAATAGAACTCTATATTGCTTCCATCTTTGGCTTCAATCCCTGCGGAAATGTTTTCATTTTCAATAATCTTTTTTGCTTGAATTGCAGCTGCTTCGCCAGTATCTATTAGCTTCACATGGGGCAAAATCTTATGGATCAAGTCTCTCAAAAAAGGATAATGAGTACATCCCAAAACTAAAGTATCAATTTCTTCTGTAGCAAATGTTTCCAAGTAATCTCTTGCTATAAGCTCTGCTGCTTCCGATTGCAAATATCCTTCTTCCACCAATGGAACAAATAATGGGCAGGCAGTACTTGTAATTTTTAAGTTAGAATATTTATCGTATTTTTTCAATTCGTGTATATATGCTTCTGAATTAATCGTAGCTCTTGTACCAATCACACCCACTCTTGAATTTTGGCTGCTTGTAATTGCTGCTTCCGATGCAGGACGAATCATTTCGATAACTGGAATAGATTTTGCAATTTTCTGAACAGCTTCAATAGCCACCGCAGAAACAGTATTGCAAGCAATCACAATCATTTTTACTTCGTTATCAATAAAAAACTCTGTCGCTTGGCGAGCATACTCTTGAACTATGCTTTGCGACTTATTTCCATAAGGCACTCGGGCTGTGTCGCCAAGGTAAATATAGTTCTCATTTGGCAGATAGTGAAGGAATTGTTTTAGTACTGAAAGCCCCCCGACTCCAGAATCAAATACACCAATTGGATTCTTATTCATACTTTTATGCTTATTATTCTTAAATTTGAAATATTGTTTAATTCAAATTTACAACAAATGACTTTCGATAAAAAGAAACTTAACAATCTTGAACTAATAAATATTTACAAAGAGATTTTAAAACCGAGATTAATAGAAGAAAAAATGTTAATCTTGCTTCGCCAAAACCGTATCTCAAAGTGGTTTTCTGGTTGGGGGCAAGAAGGTATTTCTGTTGGTGTTACCTTGGCTATGAACCCAGATGAATACTTATTGCCTATGCACCGAAATCTTGGTCTTTTCACAGCTCGAGGAATTCCATTTAAAAGATTATTTTCTCAATTTCAAGGAAAAGAAAATGGTTTTACTAAAGGTAGGGATCGCTCTTTCCACTTTGGAACTAATGAATATAAAATCGTAGGTATGATTTCCCATCTTGGTCCGCAAATGGGTGTTGCCGATGGAATAGCACTTGCTTGCAAACTAAATGGTGAGCAAAGAGCAACTGCCGTTTTCACTGGAGACGGCGGCACAAGCCAAGGTGATTTCCACGAATCAATCAATGTTGCAGCAGTTTGGGACTTGCCAGTAATTTTCGTTATTGAAAATAATGGCTATGGGCTATCCACTCCTTCATCGGAGCAATTCAAATTCAAGCAATTCACCGATAAAGGAATTGGCTATGGAATTCAAACTAAACAAGTTGATGGCAACAACATATTAGAAGTTTACCACGCAGTACAAGAAATTGCTGAAGAAATTCGACAAAATCCCAAACCTTACTTACTAGAATGTTTGACATTCAGAATGAGAGGACACGAAGAATCTTCTGGTACAAAGTATATTCCAAAAGAGCTTTTCACTGAATGGGAAAAGAAAGACCCAATTATGAATTTTGAAAACTATTTGCATGAAACAAATGTAATATCGTTAAGCGACAAAGAAGCTATTCGAAATGAAATTAAAACTGCTATCAATAATGATATTGAAATAACTTTTGCCGAGCCAAAGATTACTGTTTCGGTTGCAAATGAACTGAAAGATTTATTCAAAGCTAGTGATTCTGATAAATCTATATTGCCACAAAGCCCAACTAAAACAAAGAAGCGTTTTGTAGATGCGATTTCCGATGGACTTGCTCAATCTCTTGAAAAACACCAAAACCTTGTAATAATGGGGCAGGATATTGCTGAATATGGCGGAGTTTTCAAAGTTACAGAAGGATTTGTAGATAAATTCGGCAAAGACAGAATTCGCAATACTCCACTTTGCGAATCGGCTATAATTGGAACTGCACTTGGACTTTCGATAAAGGGCTTTAAAGCAATTGTTGAAATGCAATTTGCAGATTTTGTTAGCTGTGGTTTCAATCAAATAGTAAACAACTTAGCTAAAATTCACTACCGATGGGAACAAAATGCCGATGTGGTAGTTAGACTGCCAACTGGAGCTGGAGTTGGTGCGGGTCCGTTCCATTCCCAATCCAATGAATCTTGGTTTTTTCATACACCTGGTTTGAAAATAGTTTATCCATCGAATCCTAGCGATGCAAAAGGGTTATTAATTTCTGCAATAAACGACCCAAACCCAGTAATGTATTTCGAACATAAAGCACTATACCGTAGCATAAGCGAAGAAGTATATGATGATTACTTTGCTGTCCCGATTGGTAAAGCAAGTTTAGTTAAACAAGGTAATGATGTTACTATTATAACTTATGGAATGGGAGTTCATTGGGCAGCTGAATATTTAGGCAAAAACCCTCATATTTCTGCTGACTTAATAGACCTTAGAACACTTATTCCTTATGACAAAGAAGCAATAGCAAACTCAATTCGTAAAACGCACAAAGTAATAATTTTGCATGAAGATACCGCTACAGGTGGTATAGGAGCAGAGCTTTCGGCAGTAATTAGCCGAGAATACTTTAAAGAACTTGATGCACCTGTTTTCCGCACTGGTAGTTTGGACACTCCTGTGCCTTTCGCTACTGATTTAGAAAATGAATTTTTAGCAAAAGCAAGATTTGGAAAAGATTTAGAAGAACTTTTGGCTTGGTGATGAGTTATAAGTTATAAGTGAAGAAAATAATACAAATTCATAATTTCTATGTTAGAAATAATAGACATTAATATTATATTGAAAATGTAGTTGATTCATCATTTAATTCTAAATTTACAACTCACTAAAACAAATAATTTCAATAAGTTCTATGCTCCCATAACGCCTGTTGTGGCTATTCACAAATTAAATTATGATTTTAGCGATGCTGGGATAACAATTAGACTTTACGCATTTTAAAGAAAACTGCTCCAATTGACACAGACGTAAGCACTCTGAAAACAGGTTGGTTCCACATAAGAATAATTTCCGAGTCTTATCTTTATGAATTTATTATTTAGTTAATTTGGGAAATTATACTTTAACACCAAATATATAGCCAACTAATGCTGATAAGCCCATTGCAATGGATCCCCAAATGACAATTCTTAAAATTGCTTTTTTTAAACTTGAGCCACCTGTTTTTGCTGATATTGTTCCCAAAATGATTAAAAATATTGTAGTAAAGCCGTAAAGCCAATATTCCATTCCTTTAATAGGTGCAAAAAGTATGACGAAAAGAGGCAAAATTCCACCAACGGTAAATGCTGTACCCGATGCTAATGCAGCTTGAATTGGGTTCGCTTTGCTAATTTCGTTTATGCCTAATTCTTCTCTTATGTGGGTGCCCAGTGCATCTTTTTCTGTCAATTCAATTGCTACTTGTGTTGCCGTTTCTTTTTTTAAACCTCTCTTTTCAAAGATTTGTGTTAATATTTGCAATTCTTCTTCTGGCATTTCTCTAAGTTCTTCTATCTCTCTTTCAATATCGGCTTTTTCAGTATCCGTTTGCGAACTTACTGATACGTATTCACCTGCAGCCATAGACAAAGCTCCAGCAACAAGCCCAGCTACTGTGGCTAATATTATAGGTTCTCTTATAGTGCTAGCTGCTGCCACTCCAATTGCAAGACTTGAGATAGAAATAATGCCATCGTTAGCACCTAAAACGGCAGCTCTTAACCAATTACTTCTATGAATATAATGGTTGTCTAAGTAATTGTCAATTGTAATGTTTTTCTTATTAATGTGATTCTCCATTAATTTTAGGTCTAAAAATACAAAAGTATATTAACATAGTTTCTTTGTCGAAAACAAACAAAATAATCGCTTATTTAGAGAAGTCGAAACATATAGTTTATGATGTAAATGGTGCTTCACTTGGAAATGCTGACCAGACCTAAATCTTCTAAATATTATTGCTGAATATTTCAATGGAAGACTTGAAAACAATTTGCAGTGATTTGCAGTAAAGATTTTTTTTATTTTAAGGAAAATTTAGGAGATGATATATAATATGTCCAAATTTATTCTTAAATCACGCAGACGAAGAAATGATAACTGTGTTGTACTTTGAAAACTGAATTCTAAAACAAACTGGACATTTTTATTTTTACTTGGAAAAGTCAAATATATATCGTATATTTTTATCAAGTAGTTTAACCAATTACTAAAAGAGTTTTATTATGAAAAAGCTAACCCTTACAATAGAATCTCAAATTTTATCAACATATGGTTGGGAAGATAATGCATCTTACGACCTCACTTTGATAAATTGCACTTTCACTAAAGATAATTTACCACCAAACATACATAATTTACATTTGATATGTTGTGAAAGAACATTCATAGACATAAACATAACTTCAACATTTACTGTTGAAGGATATAACATCATGAACTTTGCAGCGTTCAAAGGTTTAAAAGCTGAGAAGATGAATGTTATAAATTGCAACATTCATTCATTCGATTTATTATCAGAAATGAATATAAAGCATATAACTTTAGATAATACTGTAAATATATACTCAAGCGAAGTAGTAGAGATTCTACCACATACAACAATAACTGCTACAAAACAACATGCGAAATCTTTCGTTTCGAAAAACAACATAGAGATAGTAGAAAGCGTAATTCACTTCTAGTTGTGAATTGATTACTTATTTTGTACTTTGAAAACTATTGCTTAATTATTCTAAAAGTTAAATTTACTCTTGTCTCTTTAATTTTTTTTTCTTTTGGAACACTATGTTCCCAATAATGTTGTAATTCACCACTCATTATTAATAAAGAGCCGTGTTTTAAAGAAATCTCTAGTTTGATGCTGTGATCATTGCTTCTTCTAATTAGAAATCGCCTTGAAGCACCAAAGTTAACTGAACCAATAACTGGATTTTGACCCAATTCTTTTTCTGAGTCCGAGTGCCAATTTATATAATCTTCACCATCTCTGTACCAATTCATAAGAACACTATTAAACTTAATATTTGCAACTTTGTCAATTTGTTCCTTAATAAATAGTAGTCCTTTATTCCACTTCTTTGGTTGTAACGTTAAACCTGAATATGTATATGGTTTATCATTGTCTCCATACCAAGCAGAATAACGAGGCAAGAAAATCTCTTTACCATATATTCTAAGTTTATCATGTTGCCAATTAATATTCTTAAATTTTACCTTTGATAATTGTTCTTTGTCAAATTCTCTCCAATTTGCAGTTTTCCAGTCAAACGAATCATTTTCGATAAAATATTCTAAACACCTATCACTAATTTTTTTATCAAAAAAGTGCTCTGCATAAATTAGTAACCCTTTGGGAATTCTAATAATGTGTGCATTTAGCTCATTGCTGAATTCACAATGGAAACCATTTTCATTTGGTATTTGAAAAGGTAGGTTTGTGTTTAAATTTTGATTATTAAATAATTCCATATTCTGATGATTTTTAGTTTGTCAATTTTTCTACATAATCAACTAATTTTCCTAGTGGTTTTTCTAAACTAGATTTTGATCTTATATACTCTTTATCGCCTACAATATAAATTGTATTTCTTGCTCTTGTAATAGCAACATTTACAGATTCTGGCACCATATTATCAATCCATTTTATTTTTGAATCTGGAGAATTATTTGTAACTACCAAACTATAAATCATCACATCTTTTTCATCTCCTTGAAATATATTTACTGTATTTGTAACAATTCTAGCCTTTAAATGATCTGGCAATTTATTATGTAATGCTTCAGCTTGATGTCTAAATGGAGTTACAATTCCAATGGAAATATCAGGATATAGGTTTGCAAAGTAAATGGCAATTTCAATTGATTTTTCAATTTCGGCTTCATTAATATTTATAGTGGCTGCTTTATAAGATCCTACAACATTTTTCCATTTGATACCACTAGGTTTTATTTTAAAATTTTCTTTATTTGTACAAATTTTCAAATTAACTCCAAGTTTTGGAATATAAAATGCTTCATTTGAATATCCAATAATATCAGGATGACATCTATAGTGTCTGTCTAAATTTAATATTGTATTATTGTTTTTTGCATTTGACAAAAAGTTCTCGCTATAATCCCATAAAGATTTTTCTTTGTATTTTAAATAAACTGAGCCACTAAGATGAAGGTGTTCTTTTATTTTTTCTTCTTCAAATTTATTTAATGAAGTAATGTGTTTTAATTGCAAAGGGTCTCCAATTACAACTAATTGTTTTGCTCTAAATATCAATGGAATTGCAGATGCAATATCACATTGAGAAGCTTCATCAATTACTAACATATCAAACAATTCATTTGAAAGAGGTAATGATGTTTTAGCGGATAAGCTTGTAACAGTAATAATATTAAATATTTCTAAAAAGTTTTTGGTAGCATTTGTAAATTTTATTAAATCTTCATCCTTCCAAGGAATACTATCAGGCAAATAATCTTTGTAAATATTAATATGAGGTTTAGAAGCATTGTAAAGTTTATTTTCAATTTTTCCTTTAAGTACATCTTTACTTAGTATAATTATTTCGTTTTCACAATTATCTATTCTTTTTAATATATCTGGTTCTTGTGAATTTATTTCCTTAATCATAAGCTCAACTTTATTTAATTCATCAGTTTTTATTTCTAAATCATTTTTAATTTTTGAGTATTCAGTAAAATAAACTGAAATTGAATTAAATGATTGAATCATTTCATTGTAAGATTCTAATATTTTTGCACCATTAATAAAATCTGATATTTGAGTAGGAATTGACTTAAAAAACACATTAAAATCTTTATGAGTTCCATCAATAAAGCTAATAAGTTCAAACGCATATTTCTTTTTTGAAAACCAATCTATCAATAATATATTTAAGCCTGAATATTTAAGTTCAAATAGATTTCTATTTTTCTTTGTTTCAGAAATATAATTATCTATTAAATCAACTTTATGATTTAATCTTATACTTTCTATTTCTGGATTGTTTTGACAAATCTCAACAAGTCTGTTTTCTAAAATCTCAACATTTTTTTTAAGTTCAGGTAATGTTGTTTGAATCTCGTCTCTTTGTTCAAGTATGCGTTTATTATCTATTTTTAGTTTTGTTACTTCATTAAGCTTTTCTTGACTTCCTTGTAGCTTAACTGTATTGTCTAATAAAGTCTGCTTTACTGCACTAATTTTGATAATTTCACGTAAAGTTATATCTTCTAATATTTTTTTATTCCCAAACCTTAAAAAGAAACCTATACTTTCTTCTCTGTCAAATCTACTTTTAACATTATTAACTGCTTGATTGTTTTTACTAGCTACAAGAACTTTTTTATTTTGTAAAACTGCATTCGCCAAAATATTTGAGATGACTTGTGTTTTCCCACTTCCAGGAGGTCCGGTTATTACAGTTACTTTGTTATTAAAAGCTGCTAAAACTGCTCTTTTCTGGCTGTCATCTAATTTGCTAATTTGTATTAAATCATTTTCCGAATAATTATATAATTTATTGTCAATAGGTTTATTAAATAAAAAATTTTGTAATAAACTACTCTCATTTACAGAATGACTATTTACTTTTCGTAACTCTGAATATATTTGACTTAACGCTGGATTCTTAGTGCTTAAAGCAAATGATAATTTATTATCAAATATTATCTTATTGTCTAGCTTTTTTATGAATATTTCTAATACTTCTTCTAATGTCTTTTGCACCTTAATTAAATTTTCAATTTCATCAATTTCTTCTTCACTTTTCTCAAATTTGGAGGTTAGTGTACTATAGTTTAACTCAAAACTTGATAATTTAAGTTTAATTTTTTCACTTGATGTTTGAATTTCTTTAATATCTTCAAATAGATAGGTATAATTTAGCAAGGTATATTTTTTTGATTCAATTTCAATTTCTAAGCCAATATTTAAATCTTTTGGCCATTTATTTATTTTATTTTTGATAAAAATATCAAGAAATATTTTGTTAACTTCTAAATCAATAATAAAGTCATTATTC
>Ga0163148_10000481_pt1 | contig 54221 bp, 46 predicted proteins | sample OliLakLV19MP7P2_FD_148606 | JGI IMG/M metagenome (GOLD analysis project Ga0163148, IMG submission 148606) | Freshwater microbial mat bacterial communities from Lake Vanda, McMurdo Dry Valleys, Antarctica- Oligotrophic Lake LV.19.MP7.P2 | ecosystem: Environmental > Aquatic > Freshwater > Lake >... | reverse complement strand
CCATTTATTGATTCGCGCGTATCCTCAACATGAAGCTTGATCTGTCGACCTAGCACGCCACCGCTGGCATTAATCTCGCGGGTAGCGATCTCAGCACCACGCAACGCTGCAGTACCCCAGTCGGCACAGTTTCCGCTGAGGCAGAGAAGTACTCCAAGGTTCCAGGACTCAGATTTACTGGATTCCTGGCAGAGTGAAGCTGTGGGAATGAACCCAAATACAGACAGTGACAATATGAATAAACTTAGAAACTTTAATTTCACGCTACCTTCTCTACCTCCGCATTACCCGAATCCCCTTCGCTTCCCCTTCACCCCCAGCCACCCAAACTTCGCTGGCATAACGGGTGAACAGACCGCTCTCCACAACGCCAACAATACCTTTGATCTGGGACTCGAGCTGGTCGCTAATCTCGGGGAAACTCACGTCGACGATAATATTTCCGGCTTCTGTTATCACCGGTCCGTGCTTCTTGACCGCTTGGCGCACTTCAAATTTTCCGGCACCAAGTTGCGGTAACTCACGCTGAACAATGGATAGACCTGTCGGGACAACCTCAAGGGGAATCGCGCAACTTTGTCCTAGTCGCGTTACGACCTTGGTGGCGTCAACGATTACAATAAATTCTTTGCAGCGTGCTGCAAGAATCTTCTCCTGCAACATCGCACCGCCCTTACCTTTAATTAGGCGTAGCCGATCATCGACCTCGTCCGCGCCATCAAAGCCCCAAGCAAGATCACCACAATAGCCTGGGTGCATTACCGTGAGACCGATCTCTTCGCATCGCCAAGCAGATTGCAAAGATGTTGGAACCACTCGCACAGAGATCTTCTCCTGCTGAATGCGCGCACTAATCGACTTGAGGGCTGCGTCAACTGTACTACCGGTTCCAACACCAAGGGTCTCGCCGTTCTTCACCCGGGCTGCTATTGCTCGACCGACCTCTAGCTTGAGTGCTTCTTGATTATCGCTCATTCCTTACCTCTCAAATCACCTTTCAAATCTCAATACTGGTGCTTGGCAACACCGTCCGCATTATGCGCTCGGATATCGTCGTGGCCCAGCCCCGTGGAAGCAGAAAACTTGGTAGCACCATAAACCAGGCCCGCCATCCAGTCACGACATATGCAGAATTACGTTCAAGGGCTATAAGCGAGAGCCTAACGACCTCGCGCGCCGAGTCACGCTTTCCGCCTGTTAGTTTGCCCTCTAGGCGTGAAACCCCCTGAAATTCGGTTGCTGTTGGTCCTGGACAAACGGTAATTACGCGCACCCCAAAGCGCTTAAGCTCATATCGCAGCGCCATTGAATGGTGCAGGTTAAATGCCTTGGTTGCAGAGTAAGTTGAAAGGTACGGAACACTTTGAATACCTGCAATTGAGGACACGGCGATAATCGCTCCGTTATTGCGCGCCTTCATCTGGGGAACTACGGCATGTGCCAAGCGCAACGGCGCGGTTACGTTCAGCGCGATCATTTCAACCTCGGAATCCAGATTGAGCTGCTCAAAGTATCCAAATGATCCCCTGCCAGCATTGTTAACTAATAGATCTATCTGCTCGCTCCTTAGGAACTGTTCAATATCGCCCAATCCCAAAGTCCCATCGACACTTTGGACCTTAGTTAAGTCAGCAACAAGCACAGCAGCAGAATCGGGACGCTTAGCATTTAGACTGGCCGCCAACTCCTCAAGCCGCTCGCGTCGCCGCGCGATTAATGTGACTCGATATCCAGATTCATGCAAAGCGAGTGCGAACTCATAGCCTATTCCGGCTGATGCTCCGGTGATGACAGCATGTCTGCAACTATTAGAACTCATGCGCTGCCCCTCTTGCTGCGTTCGGTTATATGTCGCCTACGTTCGAGCGCTCGTGGCAGTAACTGGCAAACCTGCTTGAATGCCAATAACGAAGAGCGTTCGCGCAGCAGCACACCTAACAGCACAATTATGTTCCGGACACATGCGCCGAGTAACCAACGCAAGGGGCCATCATTAACGCTCAGATTATTGATCTGCATCAGATAACGGTTGCGTACACTGCAAAGATTAATCTCGGAGGGCAGCTCAGCACGTCGTTCTGGCGTAACCCGTCGAACGTGATATCCGACAGCGCTCGGCTCATACCAGCAACGCCACCCGAATCGGCTTGCACGCCAGGCAAGCTCGGCGTCCTCGCGGTAGGCGAAGAACGCTTCGTCAAAAAGTAACCGGCGCTGGGAACGCGTAGCGGCGAGCTGTGGATAGATTGCGTGAGCATCTCCTTCACGGCTGAGGTTCTCAACCAAGAGCGCTTCAACACAGGCGCGTGAAATCAATAGACATGCGCCAGTACCACCAAATACAAACTCGCCGTGATTGAAATGCCCGTCAAGTAGTGTGTCAGCGCCGCGATCGAGATGGCGCAGTGAATTAGTAAGCTCCATTCCCGCGGCGTCTACTATCTTTTGCTCAAGCGCCACTAGTGCAGCGTCGGCGCGTAAGAGAAGTGGCGTGATCATGCCGACCTTCGTTGCGCGATCTAATTTGGCCATCATGCGACTTAGCGTCTGCGGTTCTAAGCCTAAATCCGGATTAAGAATTAATAATGCCCCACAGTCTGATTCAAGAAAGCTCGCCACCCCCTGATTGTGGGCTCCACAGAATCCAAGATTCTGCTGATTCTGCACGAAGGTAACGCTAGGATATTGGGTTACAAGATCAGCTACAGAATCACCCAGGCTCTGATCAATTACCTGGGTTTCAATCTGCACACCCTGCTGCGCTAAAACGCTGCGCAAACAGGCAACGATATGCGTACGGCTATGGTAGGTAACGATATTGCAGAAGACTTTCGGGAAGGGCATCCGTTAACTAATTTCTAAACGCTCACGCAGCGCATTATGCTCATCCCAGATCGCCTGGGGCAGTTTCGTTCCGATCTCCTTAAAGAACTCGGATTGCGATTCGATCTCCGCACGCCAATCCTCGCTATTTACAGCCAGCAATTCGGTCATGACCTCTTTAGTAATCCCAAGATCCTTGATGTTGAGCTGCTCGGCCGCTGGCTGAAACCCAAGCGCTGTTTCGGCTGCCGCGGCCTTGCCATCGCTACGATCAAAGATCCACTCCAGAACCCGCATATTATCGCCAAACCCTGGCCACAAAAACTTGCCCGCGGAATCAACCTTGAACCAATTTACATGAAACACGCGCGGCATCTTGCTACCGCCGCGTTGCCCCATTTCAAGCCAGTGCTTAATGTAATCGCCTACGTGATATCCGATGAACGGCCGCATCGCCATCGGATCGCGACGTAGCTGACCCACCGCTCCGGCGGCGGCGGCTGTCGTTTCCGAAGCCATCGTGAAGCCAACGAAGGTTCCGTGCTGCCAGTTTCGCGATTCATAAACTAGCGGAGCTGTACGAGCGCGGCGACCCCCGAAGATAATTCCTGATATAGGGACACCCTGAGGACTCTCCCAGGCTCGATCAATGCACGGGCACTGATTCGCTGGGGCTGTGAATCTTGAGTTGGGATGCGCTGCTCTATTACCAGATTTAGGGGTCCAATCGTGCCCCAACCAGTCACGACACCGCGCCGGTGGTTCGCCCAACCCTTCCCACCACGGCACCATCTGATCTAGATCGAGCGCCGTGTTAGTGAAGATCGTATTTGCCTTTAGGGACTCCATCGCGTTGAAGTTGGTCTTCTCGGAGGTTCCCGGTGCAACACCAAAGAATCCGGCTTCAGGATTAATTGCATATAGACGGCCATCGGGACCAAAATTGAGCCAGGCGATATCATCACCAACTGTTTCAGCTTTCCAGCCCTGCTTTTTATAACTCTCCGGGGGAATCAACATCGCCAGATTGGTCTTGCCACACGCCGACGGAAAGGCCGCGCAGAAGTAGCGCTTAACCCCTGCTGGATTGGTAATGCCGACAATTAACATGTGTTCAGCCAGCCACCCCTGTGATCTCGCCTGGGTCGATGCAATTCGTAGGGCGAAGCATTTCTTCCCCTGAAGTGCATTTCCGCCGTAGTTGGTGTTAAAGCTCATAATCTCATTAGTTTCGGGGAAGTGGCAGATATAGCGCTCTTTGGGATCGAGCGACCCGATGGAATGAACTCCACGCACGAATTCGTTGCTATCTGCTGCTAGATTCTTTAGTGCAACAGCTCCAACCCGCGCCATAATGCGCATATTGGCAACCACGTACAGACTGTCGGTAAGTTCAAAGCCAACTTTGGAATAGGGCGACCCGTCAGGGCCCATTAGGTAGGGCACAACATACATCGTGCGCCCCGCCATTGCGCCGCGCATTACGTCGGCGAGTTTCTTCTTGGCAATATCTGGAGCTAGCCAGTGATTAGTCGGTCCAGCATCGTCCTGCAGGGTGCTACAGATATAGGTACGATCCTCGACCCGTGCCACGTCGCTTGGGTCAGAGACCGACCAGAAGCAATTGGGAAATCTATCGGGATTCAGGGCTACAAACGTACCCTGCTCCACAAGTTGCTGGTTAACGCGCTTAGACTCTGCCTCAGACCCGTCAATCCATACTACCTGCGCCGGTTGCAGCTCCTTAACAACTTGAGAAACCCATGCTTCAACTTGAGGATTGTGACAAGACATTGCCTAGACTCCTGAAAGGTATACTAAACTGCTGCTCTAATAGAGCGCTGTTGATGTTAAAACCTGGGGGCCGCAAAAGGCAAGGAAGAGAATTTATAGCGGTTTGCCAGGCACCTCAATTCGTTCAGTCGTCACTCAACTTTTGATGTTACGGTACCGGTTGTTCCATCACCACATGGTTCTCAATCTTGATTTTATAGGGCGTAAATCCACTATCAGCGTTGCCATTCTCATCGAATGAATAACTCCCCATAAGCCCATTATAGTTCTTTACATTATTTAGCAGAAAATCATGAAATCCCTGTCGGCTATAGTAGCTAGCTTTGTCGAGGTAGTCTTGGAGTAAATTTAATGCGTCAACAGTTCCTGCAGCATGCATCGGAATTGCCGGTAAGCTACCGGCAGAATCTATAGCGGTTTGCAAAAGCTATTATATCGCTCGCGACTTTTGCAAACCGCTATAGTAACCGCTCGCGGAGAGAGTTAAGTACTGGCTGTATTCTGCAAGTATAAGTAGATCCTATTTCCGAACTTACGCTGCCAATTTTAAGAACCATGCGCCACCTCCGCTGCGACAACACCACTTCCCCGCACATACCGACGCGGAATCCGCTGATTAAGCGCTGTTAGGATCTCATAGGGAATTGTGTCGGCATGCGTGGCTAGCTCTTCAATGGAGATTCGCTCATTGCCCTGTTCCCCAATCAGCACAACTTCGTCACCGTTATAGGCCGTACCCTCGCCGATATCGACCATAATCTGGTCCATACAGACCTTCCCAATAACGGGGTAACGCTTGCCATGGATTAGTACCTCGGCGCGGTTCGATAATCCGCGCATGTAACCGTCTCCGTATCCTAATGGTATCGTAACGACTCTAGTATTGTGTTGGGCTGTCCAACTCCGGCCGTAACTCACGCTCTCGCCAGCTTGCACAACCTTGAAATATACCACCCGCGAGCTAACTTTCATCACGGGCTTTAGCAATCGGGCAACCAGGGGCCGCAGATTCTCAGACGGCGAAACTCCGAATAGCGTGATTCCGCAGCGCACCATATCTAGGTGGCTCTCTGGAAGCTGCAATAATGCACCTGAGTTTGCAGCATGGCACTCTGGAGATGACCGGTTATGCTCCGGAAAAAATCTCAGACACTTAATGAATCGATCTAACTGCGTTCGGGCAAAGGATAGGTCCTCCTCATCTGCGGTTGCAAAATGGGTAAACGCCCCGACAACTTCGCAGTGCTGGGCAGCAATAGCAGCTTCAAATACATTGCGAGCAGACGATGGCCGCACGCCGAGGCGTCCCATCCCGGTATCAATCTTAATATGAATCCGCGCCCGAGCCCCTTCATCTTTAGCTACTGATTCAATCAGCGCTAGCTTATCGACCGAAGATGCTGTGAGATCTAAATTATGCTTAAGGTAGATCCCTACCTGATCATTTAGGACCCCACCAAATACTAGTATCGGTGCCTGTACTCCTGCTTCGCGCAGTCTTACACCCTCCTCAACGATCGCAACTCCCAAATAATCTACCTGACACTCGCGATCTAACACCTGCGCACACTCGATTAGGCCATGTCCGTAGGCGTTCGCCTTTAGTACCGCCATTACCTTGGCCCTGCCGGCCAGCCGTCTTAGCTGTTTGTAGTTCTCGACTAGAGCATCGAGATCGATCTCCATTGATGTGGGACGCTGGGAGGATATATCGCAATGCGTCATGCTGCTGCCCGGCAGATCAATCGTAATTCACCCGAAGAGACATTTACTACCGGGGCAGATGAATAGGCCACTATTAAGCACCTGCTCCGGTAGTAAATAGCGCGCGGATGCGCGCTAAAACAACAACACTGCCAAGGCTGCATGTCGCATATTCACATGCCTTGGCAGTAGCACCTAATTTCTCTCTGTCCCCTTCAATATATACTCAATAACCGCCCGCACACCTTGCGGTGTTGGCTTATCAAGCTTGCGACTATTAATCCATATCGATGGCGTACTCTGCAGTCCCAGTGCATTAGCCTCACGAATATCATCTAGAATCTTTTCGTCATGACGTTTTGAGGCCATACACTCTTTCATAGCAGCCGAGTCAAGCCGCAAGGCTGTAACACCGCCATCAATCGCAGTTTGGGCCTGCTCGCGGGTGGGCTGCTCCTCTAATACATCAAGGGTCGCTAAAAACTCGGCTGCCTGCCAGAATTTACCCTGCTCACCTGCGCACCGCGCAAACTTTGAGGAGTAACATGAGCCGCGGTGGAATATATGTTCGATTGAGGGATTACACTCGTTATCAAGTGGATAGTTGCGATAGACGAAATGGATCGAATCACTATATTCGTTCTCTAGCTCATTAAACGTCTGAAAAAAACGCCGACACGCCGGGCACTCAAAATCGGCGAACTCTACGATACGTATCGGCGCTAGGGCCGGACCTTTGTTGTAATCAACATCAATCCCATCTCGCAGGGTCAAATTTAGATCGGCAGGCGGTTGGGCCAGCCATTTATCTACGTACTCGGCTGACCGAACTGCCGCATTAAGGGAATCGGATTGCTGCGTGTTCTCGTCAATCCCGCGCCACTGCAGCCAGGTCATCATAAAGGCTGGGGAAGCCCAAGTCGCCACTAGCAGGATGATCAGACTCACAAATCCTCGCCGCGCACCCCAGGCCTGCTTTGAGTCCACACCCATTCCCAGTACGGCTAATGGAAATTTTAAAACTGAATTCACGCCGTGTACTACTCGAACTCCAATTGCGTCACCTAAGCCCGATCTCCAAGTTACGAGCAACAACCCAAAGTTAACGACATACATGCCGACGCAAACAAGGCACACCGTGCCGATTACAAACTTGGATAGAATAAACAGGGCGATCGAAAGTAGTGTCGCAATGATAGCAAATACAAGATGAACGTCACTGGCGACATCCTCGGTAACCTGCGAACGATCTGCTGAGATCATTAGAAAGACTAACAATCCGAGGTAAAACAATAGTCCATAACTAGCAACCGGAACTCCTAAGAATGCCGAAAAGGGGCTCGTCGTTATAGCGTCACAATTAAATGCAGCACTGATGTGACAGAACGATGGGCTGGTGTCAGAAAGAAAATGAATCGAAACATACTGGGAGAGCGATATTAGCGACAGCACCGCACCCGCGATGTACAACAATGCAAGTAAAAAACGGGACCTCGAAGACAATCTGCTCATGGCTTAATCATTGATTTCAAATAACGTTGAGACCGTGTTATCGCTTAACACACTAAAACTGGGGTCACTTTTTAACAAGGGGATCAGCGCGGAGCCGCTGGGAAGCAGAAGATATCTGGCACCAAACCCCTGCGCATAGCGCACAATGCTCGATCTATCCCCAGGCTGAGCGCTAAGCGCCGCAAAGAAACTCTGATATGAGGTCGCGCCTAAAAGGGTATTGCGATCATCGATAACGGGCCTTGCTCCAGACCCAAACCAGGTGATAAATCCTCCATAATCTGGCGAGGCAACTATTACAACATCCTGAAATCGTGCACGTTCGGCTAGGAGGTCTAACGCCGCATATGGATATCGTGAGGGACTGGGGCCGAGTCCCCCGGAATAGCCAATAACGCGTTGGTCAAACAAAGATACGCTTAGTAGCCCAATACCGATAAGGGCAAAACACCACGCACCAGCTTTTGAACACTGTTCATGCCTTGAAAGTTCGCTGAGGAATCTACGTGTAAGATTCAAGGCGCTGAGTCGAATCACCCCGACCAAATCAGCTATCGCATGGGAGAGCGGTAGAATTACGATCAGCCCAAAGAATGGCAGAATTCTAACCGACCGCAGCGTCATCATGCCGAACAAGCAGGTCAAGAAAAACAACCAATTATCGTGTGGGGTCTGTGAGCCGCGAAATAAACGCAGTATCTGCGCGAGTAGTAAGACAAGGCAGCTACTCGCAAAGATCGCCCCTTCATGCGAGCGGATCTCTAACGGACGCCACTCAGAGTTGAGCTGCATGAAGTAATCGTTCCCAGCTAGGGCAAAGATGCTTTCGTGTAGCCGAATTCCGTAGGGATTAACTAGTGTAGCGAGCATTGAGATGACTAGGGCCAGCCATACATTGCCTAAACGGGAATTAAATAGGCTCCAAACACCCAGAACTCCGAATCCCATGATAAAAGAGGGGTGTAGGTTAGCCCAAATACAGAAAAGCAGAGCTATTAATGCAATCTTGGCGTGAGACAGTCGTTGGAGATTGCGCTCAGAGTGTTTTGCAAGCCAACACAAAAGCAACGAAAAACAGGCGATTCCAAAAAGCACTGGCCGCAATATAAAGTGAATCTCCCCCATCTTAAACGCCACAAGTGCGGCAGCTAGCAGTGCTAGCGGCGGGCTGCGTTGACGCAGTGAAAAGAAGGGTAGAAGCAAAAAACTAGCGACAAAGATCAGGCTCATGGCGACATACAGCAGGGACCAACCACCAACTTGATAACCTGTATACAACGCCAGATCGCCGAGCCACTGGTCGCTAATCCAGGGCCGTGGGGAGGATAGCTTTGCAGGTAATGCCAGAAACGGATCTACCTGTGGAGCAGTGCCATGTTCAACGATCCAGGCTCCTGTTGCTAAGTGCCAACCAACACCTGGATCGTCAGCAAAATGATCTAGCTTCTGTGAAGTTAGGAAATAGATGGCGCAGAGAATTAAAATGGCATGCAGCGAAACGACGCGGCGGTACAGGCTGACATGCGGTGCGGCTACATGGTTATTGGGAATCGCTGTCAATTCTGAGGTACCGTCTTATTCTATGATATAAGCCGCTCAATTGTAAGCGTTCACGGGGGGGGGGTGCAAGAATCATCGAAAACTATTCAATTGGGTGCATTTTTATCCGCTGGAAGCGGGGGTTCCGCCTCCGGCGGAAGAACTTTTAAAAACTATGCTGACCAGGTACCGAAAATAATTAACCAAATTCCTGCAAATCTGCCACCCCCCGTGAAGGGTTACGCTCAATTTTCTCTATAGCCTGAAACACTGTACAAACCTTACTCTATCGCAGATCAAACTCTGTCACCTTTATCCTATGAAACCTGACATCGACCAAGACACTAAACCTAGCTCCGAATCCCCAGCCCCAAGCTTGGCTAACTATTTCTCAACGCCCCAATGGGTGCTCTACGCAGTTTTTATCGTAGGCGCGCTGCTACTGCGCTGGATCGGCCTCGACGAACGTCCCTACCATCACGATGAGTCATTACACGGCATGTACGGACGGTATTTCTATGATTTCCCGGACCAAAACTACTACAGGTACGACCCGATGCTCCATGGGCCAATGCTGTATAATTTACTGCGCGTAGTCTACAGCACTATCGGCTACTCCGATTTTGGGGCGCGTTCGCTCATTACACTCATAGGAACTTTCTTCCTGTTCCTGCCGTTAATCTTCCGCAGATTTTTTAGCAGAAATGTCGTTCTGGCGCTAACTGCAGCAATCGCTTTCTCTCCGACTATTATCTATTGGTCGCGATTCCTGCGCGAAGATTTTCTAGTCTTAGGCGGGTGGTTCCTGATGCTATATGGCTGCGTGATAGCTCAGCCAAAACGGCGTGCACTCTTTGTACTGGTAGGATTCGCTATTCAGCTCTGCACTAAGGAGAACTCATTCGTAAACTTAGCGCTACTCCTAGGCTATTTAATGTTCGAGGGAGGCTATCGCCTCTTCCTTAACCGACCGCTACGCGAGATTAAGGCCGAGTGGATTACGGCGCTAACTATCGGCGCGATGTTTGTCATCGCTGTAGCATTAGCCTACCAGTTCACCCACGAGGTTTCCGACCCGCGCCTGGCCGGAGTTGCCCTTGCTTGCTCAATCATCACCTACCTTGTACTGCTTGCGCGTCGTGACACTGAGTGCGCGCGTGTATGGGCTAGTATTCGCGACTATCCGGTACATCTGATACTTGGATTTGCAATTGCCGCATTTATCTATGTCTATCTCTACTCTGCAGGCTTTCGCCACGCGGATGGGATTCTAGATGGATTATATCGCAAGAGTATCGGTTACTGGATCCATCACCACTCGATCGAACGTATCGCCGGACCCTTTCTATTTCATTTCTACCTACTGTCTTGGTACGAGTTGCCATTCGTTCTAGCGGTAATATTCCAGATGTTTCTGTTCTACCGTGAGGCGGGCCGCAAAACTCGCTGGGTAGCCGGATCGGTTCTTGGACTGACGTTTCTAGCGCTGGTCTTCCGCGATGCCGCAATCGTCACCGCAATCTGGAAGTTCTTTAAGCTAAAAGATGGTCTTGATCTGATCGGACTCTCCATATTCTTGGTCCACCCAGTTCTGGTTACCCTCTACCACCTTAATCAGAACCAACGGGTGTTGGCGTTTTTTGGATACTTCTTTACCGCCAACCTATTTACCTACAGCTATTTAGGAGAAAAGGTTCCGTGGCTTTCAATGTATCCTCTGGTATCTGGAGTCATTTATCTTGCGCTCTACTTTCAAGATTACTTCATGCGCCATCCGATCGCTAACATTCGCGAATGCTCGAGCGATCGTCTCATCCTCAGGATCGGCACGGTCATTTTGCTGCTTGGATTGGCGTTTACAGTTCAGGAGGGAATCCAGAAGACAACTCCGTGGTTCAACTTCGTATTTGAACTTCCGGATGCTGCGCGGGGCAGCGCCGTATTCCTGGCAAGTGGGGTAAGCTTGATTGCGCTCGGAATCCTCGCCGGAATGTATAACTGGTTGCCGCGATACAATCTGGCGATTCTACTGCTGGTTCTAGTTAGTGTATGGAACTTTCGCGCGGCGCTTCTTACAAACTTCGTCTACGCCGGTCATGCCCGTGAGTATATCAGTCAGGTACACACAACTCCGGAGTTCCACAAACTGATGCATCAGATGCGCTTCGAGGTGGAGGTCCAAAATCGCGGATTCAAGCCGACTATCTATATTAAGGGTGATGGCACGTGGCCCAGCACCTGGTATTTGCGCGATATTCCAGAATACAAATTTACGATCAATGAGAAGGATCGCCCGACGTTTGACTACATCATTCAGGACTGGGCCGAACCGGCCAAAGATGTGCCGCCCGGATTCAAAGCCGTCCGCATAAATCTGCGCGGTTGGTGGGTACCCGACTTTAAGGTTATGACACTGCGCGGTTTTCTAAATTACGCACTGAATCACACCCCCTGGAACTCGCCGGGGTATCAGTATGTGAATCTGTTGGTCAAGGAGTGAGATCGGGACGCAGAGTCTTTCAGTCACTTATAGCGGTTTAGAGTAGCTATTATTTCGCTCGCGGCTTTTGCAAACCGCTATATAAATTTTTCTAAATGACCAAATATTTGGTGATTTACAGGAAACTTTTTCCGGAAATCTTCGATACAGAGCTATAGCGATTATCAAAAGTCGGTGCCAATAAAATTGGCAAGCCTTTTGATATTAATCGCTATAGGTTGTTGTTTTGATTCGCTTTCAGCGAATCTATAGCGGTTTGCAAAAGCTATTATATCGCTCGCGACTTTTGCAAACCGCTATACAGCCGGGAACTGGCCGCCTTCAAATACCGGAGGTTGGCGGAACTTGGGATTATAGCTTTTAGGAGATTAGAGTATGGCAATTTTAAAGAAGGATCTGCGCGAGGGTAGGTTTTATCGGCTGACTAAAGATGTTGGAGCCATTCCGGCTGGGGTCTATAAGCTAGATGGAATGGATCAGGACGCTATCTGCTTTGTTATCACTGACCGCGTATTTATCGCAATCTGCGGTGAGGTTGCACACCTTCTGGAGCCGGTTCCGCCCGCTCAGCTACCTTTGGTGCGCACATCTATAAAAACATTTATAAAACAATATGCTCAATTACTTGATACAAGGCGTCGAGGAGAGGCTGCCTTTAAATCAGATCTGGAGCAGATGCAGATAGCACACACTATGTGTCTAATTGATCCCAGCTTACAGTCTGTGCTTGACTCCACGATGTCTGAGTTGGGAGACAGATTCGAATTTGAGGATTCGCTAGCGCAATCCCAAGCTATCGATTAGTGGATTTCCCCGGAAAAAGCGTAACCGTTCACGGAGGATCGTCAAATACGTTTTCACAAAGAGGCCAGCGAGGGGAAATTTCTCGCTGCTCTCGCTGAACTCTTTGTGAAACCAAACGGTTACAAATCCTGAATTGCCATAGGCGTGAACGCTTACGAAAAAGCGAACATCGTGAACAAACGCTACTCCCCCACCCGCTCCAACAACTGCACCATTCGCGCCCCAAACTTAACCTTTTTACTCCGGGTAAACCCTTCGAGTTTAAACACGCTCTTCTTTGCTGTCGCCAGTATCAGTACCGTCGCAGGCTGCATCATTCCCCGCAAACGGCTAAGCGCCCACTCAATGGGATTTTCGGTGCCTGCATCACCATGCCATTCAGATTTAATTCCATAGGGAATATCTGCAAATATAATATTCGCCTGCAGAACCTCCGGGGGGAAAGGTTCGGCTCCAAGCAGGTCAAAATTGAAGCACTTCGACTGTACCTCGCGCCCTGCGGCCTTAATCACACCTCCCAGCTCGGCGGCATACCGCAGAGCAGAACGGTGCGAGTCCTTGCCGAAGTTTGAAACCTGCTCAGTGAGTTGAGCCACCCTCGCGGCCATTCCTGCGCCTGTGAGCAGAGCTAGATTGCTTTGCGCCAACTTCAGAGCATCTGGATTAATATCCGAGCAGATAATCTGCTGAATCTCTCTTGAATGGCGCAAACCCAGCACGGTCATAATGTATCCACCGCCACAACATGGATCGAACACTGTAAACGGTGGTGAAACTCCGCGGTTTGTTAGTAGTTTGGCCGCAGCGCTAAAGAGCTCGCTTGCAGGAAGCACCGGAAACGCGGTCAATCCAGGAAAGCTGCGAATTACCATCCCGGCGGCAAACCTTTCAAGATTCTCTTTAGTACTCATGTTTCTCTCACCCTACAAACACCCAATAGCCCCCCTGCTGCACGACCTGCTGCAGGCACTTGAAATTCGTTTCGTTAGCCGTGGGGTATGCTTGGCGCTCTAAGGGACCGAACACAAGATAAGTTATGCGCTCACTGTGTAGTGTGGCCCTTATCAATTCGCAGTCCGTACTGGAATAGATCTTCTTAGTCACCTCCTCACGTCGTTTTGCCTCATCATACTTCCTGGTTAGCAATGTAATGTGATTACTCCACCCCAAATAGGACTCTTTACCTGAAAGGGTAGAAACATGTGAGGTCAAACTATACGGCGCTCCCTGCGCCTCAAGTACTGTGCCCGGTGCCATCTGGGAGAGATGGGAAATGGAAAAAGCCGCACCGGGCTTTTCGCTATCCAGCATGCTTAAGCCGCGGTCGCAGGGCAGGATCGTACATGGCGGCGATCTTCGGACCTTAGCGGTCTGCCAAAAGAATCCGGTGCTAAAGATCAGAATCGCACATACGGCCAAAGCCGGGACTATCTGGGGAATCGCTGCAAAATCTTGGTCAGCAAACGCTGAGCTTAACCACTGCCACATAAGTCCAAACGCCGCTATATGCAGAAAGAACCACGCTGCGCTATAGAACTTAAAGATCGTGTTCATTCGTTCGATGTCGCTACCGTAGGCATCATCGAAGAAGAAGATCTCAGGTGAGATTATCAGCACACCGCCAACCAACAGGGATAAGTTAATAACTAGATCGGCGCTGCAAGGCTCATCAAGCAGCTCGCGATAAAGTCGATCAATAGTAAGTAGTGCAATCACAGCAAGTAGTACCCAGGACGCTCCAGTAACTAACGCAAGTGTTACGAGACCGATCGCTGCGCAACGCGAACGCCATGTTGGTAGCATCCCAATTAGCGTCACCAAAATTAGCGTTAACGGGATGCCCCAATGCAACAGAAGTTCAGAAACTGGGGTACGCCCTATCGTTGAGGTAACCCAGCGTGAACTGAGTCCACCTGCATCGATATTGCGGGTGCTGAGATAGAGTGAAAGCGACATGCAAACGGTTAGGGCAACTATCGCTGTGTTGTTGATCGTTATGTAGGAGCGCAGTGGCTTCAACGCAATCCAAGCTTTTCGAACGTCCTCCCGCTGAGTTCTCAAGGCCCCCAAGACTAATAGAACTCCTAAGACGGTCAGATACGCTGGAATCTCCCAAGCGTTTGAGTAGGAGATCCACTGAAATCCGATTAGTCCACCACAAACCGCTAGTACAAGTCGTTCAGGCGCCGATCTTGAGGCGCTCCAGACTGCAAGACCGACTAGCACCATGAATGGCATTAATGGAAGATTCAGAAAGTGTGGGTGCACATCCCCCAACAGAAATGACCAGGCCGGGAACTCATTGATTGCTCCCTTAACTACTCGCGATGGTCCCCACCAATTCGTGTCGCCGCTAAGGAAATCACGAACGCCGGCCACATTTGAACCAAGCGCAATGATCACCGCGCCCACAAAAGCGTAACTAGCACGCCACGCAAGCCACCGCCACAAGATGACAAAACCGCAGGTAACATATAGTCCGCATACGAAGGCCTGTAGGCGGTGATAGACCTCCCACGGATCTAATCCAAACAGCGCGCCAAGCATCTGGCCAAAGCGATACCAGTAGAGGTAATAATTTAGAGCTGCGCCGCTCATCCACGGCTCACGCGCCTCAAGCGGATACTGCATTACGGCGCTAACCAAGGCATAGTCCCGCAAACGCTCGCCCATCGGCATAAAATCAGGCCAAAGCTGATTGAGTGAGAAGAAAAATGTGTAGGCGGCGCAGAATATGAGAATGGGGTAGAGCTGCTGACGTGAACTCCAAGAGTTTGTATCTGACTTAAGACTAAGCTTAGCTGTGCAGATTGCAACCAACAGCATAGTTCCGTAAAACACTACTGACGTTAGATCTCCGGTAAGCTGCCCAACTAGAAAGGCTAGAATCGGTGTAACTAGAATCGTAAAAAAAACCGCCTCGAATACAGCTACGCGCATAGCAAGAAAGAAAGCTGCGAGGACTAAAGGAAGAATGACGACGATCATAGGTGGCTATTCACTCCAAAACTGAGTTGCGTAAAGGGTAACATCCCCACTACGAAATAGAACCTTGAATAGCTCCGGATGGTCTGCAAATTTGCGCACACCTAGCGTGCCATGGCTCTTGCGCTCCACATCACCGACTACTATTAGCTCAATTTTATGACGTGCAATGAGGTTCTGCACGATTGCAAGGTCAGTACTTGAAAAAATGGTAGCGATGTCCGATCGACGTCGCTCCAACTCTTTAACATCTAATCCCCGTTGTTTTACATGATGGTCCCAGCCTAAAACCGTTGGCAGCCCTGTATTCATCGAGACCCGCGTGAACTCACGGTACGACGGTCCAAAGGCCTCTAGCAAAACGGGTGTTCCGCCAATATTGGCTCGCATCCAGGTTACAAGCGCAGCTTCGTTGTAATCGCGATTCTGCAGATATGCCAAGCCATCGAGGGTCGGACGCGGGCCATCAACGCGTTTAAATGTTGTCATTATACCAATGTTAAGCGCTGCGCCGATCGCTCCCACTCCAATCGCCCCAAATGAAATTCCCGTAAGTGCGCGCGACAGCTTACTTCGGTGATTCAACAGATAATCGATCAAAACTACCGCCACGATCCCAAGTAGTAACCACACCAGGTCATAGACCTTAAACGATGTGTTCATCCGATCCATTAGAAAACATACCTCGGCCAGTACCACCAACCAGGCAGCGCAAACTGCAAACCCAGCAATCGCTGAATCGCGGGGGCTATCACTAGACAGATATGTATAACTACAGAGCGCCGCGAAGCCGGCCGCACAGCCAATGATCCCCCACGGCATCTCGGTAGTACCACGCCAAATACTAATACAAGCCAGAGTTATAGAGAGCGCCGCAACAATAAGCGCCACCACAAGGTTTGCAAGTGATATCTTTCGGCTTGTACTACACCACCAACTAAGTAGTCCTGCTGAGATGATTACTAGCCAGGTCCCTAGATGACGAAAGATCATCCCAATAGTATTGAACTCTCGACCGGTCACCCAACCCCATCCAGCACTCGATGTAGATAGCGAGCCAAGCAAGAAGGGAGCGAAGAGTAACATTCCGGAGCCCGCGATTACTGCTCCATCGGCTGCGCCTCGGAATAGATTGAGTCCAAGTGTCGAAAAGCTCACCGCGCCTCTAACCGTCGCGCCATGCATCGCGCGCATCGTTAAGACTATCGCTACCATCAATCCGCAGGTTAGCGCGTCCCAAGTATTAATTGCGATAAGCGATCCATACGTTATCCCACACATGGCGAGAGCGATCCAACGTGTGCGCCAAGATTCACAATTATGAAGAAGTAGCAGTATGCCGATTAATAATGCGACAAAAGGCAGAGCGATTACATGCGCATGCAGATCGCCAAAGAGGATCGACCACTGCGGGTACTCGGTAATCTGCGGTGAGGTATAGAGCCTTGTCGTTGCCCAAAATAGATCAAAGTTCAGCTCCTTTCCCTGAACTATCCAGAGATTAATCCACTCCGCGTTCGCACCAACCGCTATTGCTAGCGCCCCACTAACAGCAACCCAGGCGCGCTCGGTGAGCATCCGCAAGACACCGAAGAGCGTCACTACCAATAGCGCTCCAACTGAAGCCAAGCCTAAATTATAGCCAACGGCTGTATCGACGAAGGAAAGCCGGTGCAGCAGCGCCATAAGATAGCTGCCATAATAGTAGTAATGCATTGCAGAACCAGCGGCCCACGGGTCCGTCGGGGGCAACTCCGCCCCGCGCACGAAGTAGTTCAGGAAGGTAAAATCCATCGGCTTCTCACCCCAGTAGATCTCGGGATGAAAAGCGATCGCCACTAACCAGGCTATAAAAGTGGCTCCGAATATAATCTCAGTGCTGCGTACGGTGCTGCGATAGCTGCTCCAGATCTTGGCAACTTGCGTGGGCCTTATCGCACAACAACATCCGAGCAATATCAGAATAGAGAACCAGCCCCCGATTGATGTCGCCGAAAGAACCCCAATAGATTCGAGGAACCAGGTAAACCACCCGCACAACACCAATCCCAGCACCTTGGTTAGTGGGTAGACTAGTCCCAAGCGGTCGGCAAAAAAACGAGCACAGAATAGTAGGGCCACTAATGCGAAAGCCTGCAACACCAGATACCAGCGCAAGACTGCAAAGAGCGAACCGAACATGCTAACTGATTCTACGCCACTAATCTTGCTTCCTGCGTCGCGCAACAGGACCTGTTCACGGGTAGGAAGGGGTCTGCCCTGAAATGAATCAGATCCGCTAGCGGCAAGAATTCTCCGCCGAATCTCGAAGTCCGGTAGACGTTCAACATTCTCAAATATCGCTACCTTGGGATGGTCATATACCGAGAAACTTTCATCAGCTAGATCTGTATTAAAGGTGAATGGCCCAAGCTGGGGCTGACGTTTTACAGTTTGGACTAATTTAAATCCAAGCTGATCGCCATACAGCAGCCGAAAAAACGCCGTAGTATTCGGAAACTCTAGGGGTACCCGCATAATTGATCCGGGTAGGCGCTGAGTTGGGAAAACTATGTAATCCGTAGCTGCAACACGTCTACTAACCAGAACAAGTTTTGGCGTATCATCCTTTTCATATAGTGGTAGTTCATTCTCGGGCCCCTCATAGCGGTAGCCATACTCATGCGGCGAGAATCCCGGTAGAGTTACGGGCGGACGATCATCCCAATGCACTCCGAGGATCTGGGAATTGCGCGGAACATTCGTAAAGATCCAGCGCGACGCTGCTATGTAGCTGTGCTCGCCAGCGTAGATGCTTGAGAATGCGACGGCGTACACCGCGCACCAGAGCACTACGATTGTGCCCGGTACTAGCGCTACTCTCCGATCAAATCGCTCCGCCATCCAGTAGTAGAGTCGAACCAAGAAGTGACCAGCCCAGATCATTAGTAACGGATAGAGGGGCACCAGGTAACGCGGGAACTTAACTTGTTGTCCCCCAGTCGTAAAAAAGAAAGCTATAACCCAGGCAAGCAGCACAAATTCAGTAGCGCAAAATTTTCGTGATTGGCGTATGCCAGCTGCCACAACTCCAGCGAATACTGCCAGCGCTAATGGCCATCCCATCATGTGCTGCGCAATCTGTTGCAGATGATAGAGGTATGGCGTGGTGTTCTCGTACTGAATTGTATAGGGAGGCCGCCACTCACCCATCACCATGCGGATCTGCTCCTGGTTGTTAGCTAGAAACTTTTGATAGTCGAGAATCGCGTAGGGCTCCCAAAATAGAAAGGTACCCGCGACCGCAAGAAGTGTTGCAAATCCGATCATCCACGAAGAGACCTGACGATAGCGCTTGCTACTTGCTGTGATCGCCACCCAGGTCAATCCAAGCGGCAGTAGTAGTGTTAAAGCACCGATCTTGGTTGCGATACTTGCGCCGGTTGCGATCCCCGCAATTAAGAGCAGGCGCCAGGAATGGCCATTGATCGCCCTGACGCAGATATACAGTACTGCCAGCGACAACGTCCCTAAGATCACATCGACGGTATAGAATCGTGAGAGCTGCAGATGAAAGACATTCAGCGCCAAGAGCAGGGCCGCCAACGCGGCGCTGTCGCGATCTTTAAACAACCGCAAACTTAGAAGCCAGGTGAACCAAACTCCCAACACCCCCACAAGAATTGAGAGCATTCGTCCTACATAGAACAACCCATCGTAGGTATTTAGGAAGGGCCAGAAATACCCAAGCCCCTCGGAGATGCCCCATGTCAGGTAGAAGGGCAGACTTCCGTAAGCGAAAAAATGCGGATTCGGATCCTCCAGCGAAAGTCCGTGAGTTACCCCTACAATATGGCGTTCGTCAGGATGGAAGCCGATTCCTTGCGAAAGCCCGTGAAGACGCAGAAGCAACCCAAGAATCAGGATCGCGATTATAGCCCAGGGGGAGGAGATGATGGAGGAAAGGGTGGTGGAGCGAGAATTCATATCCTGGAAAATGGCACTGATTGGGATTTTTGGTAACTGAGTAGTTCTGTTCCGGTACCTGGTACTACTTTTGAAAGGTTAGTGCAAAACCGCTGTATGCTTAGGGTAGCTTGGTCAGTTTAGCCTCAATAAACTGGCCCCCTCCCCTCCAACGCCCAGCTCACAAACGGTAGCACACGAATCTTCACACCGTCATACTCTAGTACATCCTCAGTGCCCTCTCGGGTAATGATCAATAGCTCAGAAGCATTCAGTTCACGCCGCGCTGCCACCAGGGCGCGGAGCTCGCGTTCCGCTGTTTTAGGGGACTCCAATGAATAGGTTACCTGAATCGCCGCCGAAATCTTGATTCCGGAGCAAGTTACAAAATCAACTTCATATCCTGCCTTAGCGTTCCAGTAATAGATCTCAGATCCGCGCCTCTGTAGCTCCAGGAAGACTAGATTTTCAAGCAACACGCCGTCCCTCTTCATGAAACTAAAACCAACTTTCTTCGCGAGGACCGGATCCACAGCATAATACTTAGAAAGACTCCGGACCTGCTTGCGCACTGAGAAACTGAATGCGCGCAATTCTGTGACAAGAAAGCTCTCCTGAAAATAGTGACAATATGTCGTTACGGTTGATTGCTTCTTCACCTCCAAGGTCATTGCCAGCGCCGATCGATTTGCCAGCTTGGTGTTGTCACTCATCAAAAAGCGCCCTAGATTATGAATGATCTTAGGCGTTCGCACTCGGTGACGTCGAAGAATATCTTTTTCGATTATGTCGTTGTAATAGACCGGTAGTAGGTGAGTACTCTGTCCTAAGTAGGCTCGAGGAAATCCGCCGAATGACTCGTAGCGTTGCATAATGCGCTCCACATCGGCCGCTCCGATCGTCGTTGCGCGCCAAACGAGATCCATTAACTTCTCGCCAAATGCAATCCTTGAAATCTCGAAAAAAGATAGTGGCCCCAGATGAATCGGAACGTGGCGACCCGTGAGATGGCTAGCAAGCTCTGAGCTCAGTAAATTCGAGTTCGATCCGGTAATAAACACTTTGTAGTTACTATTCTTGGAGAGTTGAGTAACCCAACGCTCCCAGCCAATAACATTCTGTAATTCGTCATAAAAAAAATAGATCCGCGCTGGCGTGCCAGGCTGCATCTCAAGCCAAGCTGAAAATGCAATCTGAAAATCCGCGACCGTAAAATCAAATAATCGCGAGTCATCAAGGTCCAGATAAAAGATAGCAGCATGCTTTGCTACACGCGTCGCAATTAACTTCATTAGAGTAGATTTTCCACATCGCCTGACGCCCGTGATTACCGACACCTCGGGTTGGTCAATGTGCAGCGTCAGATCAACATCACGGGAAATCAGATCTTCCGGACGCATAAATTCCAATAGCTGGTCGGCCATGACCTCTTGAAGTTGGTGCTTATTCATAGACAATCTATAACTACTTGAATTTATGTTCTATTATTTATACTTTAGCAGAGTATATATGTAGCACTTGAATATACTTTAGCAAAGGGAGTTTATGAGTGGCATAAAGGAACGCTGCTTCATAGGAGCCCAATATATGCCGGATTAGCTGCTTGGATAATTGCCTGGAAACTTTACGAGTTTGAGGGGTGTGCAAGATTAAAGGTTTCATATTGTTGAGAATATGTGGGCAGGTGGGGGTGTCCGCAGAGTTTCCATTGCAGGTTGCTTGTATTGAGAAAGTGAGGATTCAATCTTGTTTTAGACTCTATAGAACTAGGTTCTCAATCACCCAACGTTCTGAACTAAACACCAAATAAATAGAGTCTCCCCCTTAAATTCCTGTCGATTACAGTTTGACGCACCCAATTCGAAAGTAATTCTTCCAAGTTCCCCTCCCATAAAGTTCTGTGGAAGGACTGCAACAACCTTGCCTCCTGTTGCGTCTAGATTCGAGAGCAGCTTCTGGGGATCATCCTGCGGCCAATCACAATTAAATATTTTTGTAGCCTGTGCCATGAAAAGATACGATTCGTGCCCAATAAGTTCGGGATGCTTCATACAACTTATCATGTGAGTTGCTCCGGTATCCGCAAGAATCCTTGCAATGAAATCTCTAGCCTCAATTCGCGCCGTGTACCGATAGGCGAAAAAATATTCGACCATTCCGGTGTACACTGAAAGAGCGATCAAAAGTATTACTATCAAACTGCCCAATGGTTTCAGAGATCGAAGCCGTTGTAAAACTGCATCTATGCCAAATGCAACGATCGTCATCGCAAAGACCGCTACACCAACCAGTCGAGGCCCATATGGTGGTGTTATCGTTAACACTCCGCCTAATACTAACGTACCGAAAGTCCAGCCAAGTACCACCACACTACGTTGTGAAAGAGGGCGCACTAACAGCAAAAGTACACCCGCAATGAAGAACCCTAGAAGCCATATTGGAACTAATGGAGCCTGCAGGCCAAATTCAATACTTGTATCCGCACCGGGGTATAGATAAGACAAACTTCTAAGCAACTGATGTCGCAGGATCGGTAGGAAATCCAAGGAGCCGACCGAGGATTGCAAAGTCGCTTGATTCTGCGCAGAGAAGGCATAAACCTCATGACGCGCTCTCGAGGCGAACCGATCAGGGTGCAAAAGAAAATAGTATAGTAACGGAAGAAACGCCAAGGCGCACATCGCCAGGTGCATTACATATCCGGCAATAGTTAATCGCCGCTGATCAGGGTTCTGAAAGCACTCAACAATTACCAAAGCGCCCGATAACTATTGGAACTAGAAATGCTACGGTATAGGTTTGAAAAGAAATTCCAAGCAACACTCCGGAAAGTGTGAAATAGAGCCACCGCCTGTTGCGTAGTGCAAGTAGGAATAGAACTAACGCCCACAATGAAAACGTTAAACTCTGCATCTGTTGAAAGCCTGCGCGCGAAAAGTGAATGTGTGCCGGAAGTGCTGTAGTCAATATTAGCGCAATAATTGCAACCCGAGCGCAGAACAATATGCGTGCCGCAATGTACAATCCCAATAGAAAGACCATTCCATAACACGCCGATGACATTCTGAGTCCAAACAATGAATCTCCGAACATGCGCATAAAAAGGCTTGTTAGATAGAATCCAAGACCCGGCTGCCCCCACCATCCTGTAGCAAAGACTTGGGGCATTGGATTGTGAAGAAACTTACGAGCAGAGAGGCCTGTATTCATTTCATCGTTGTGTAGCTGTATCGGATAGTCGTCAATTCCATAAACTCGAATCGCAAAACCAATTACGAGCAGACAACCAATTAATGCAGCTTCTGATCTGGGGACCGTCCATCCGATGCAACGATTCCTTCTATTGAACCTTCGATCGACCGCAAAGCCCAGGCCAACCATACTGACCAACCCAGGTGACCAGGGGAAACAACAGCCCCCCATTTTTAATGGCTATTACGCTCAGGATTGAGAAGAGCAAGGTGGCCAGAGTTGATAGAATGATAAAACTCAATCTAGCTCCGATTTGTAAACATCAAGAAAGACCGAGGAGCCGACAGCCAATGAACCCGCTAACCCGACTAGCTTACTGTAAAACAAGTACGCAAGCAGGAAGTGAGAACATGTACTCACCGGTAGTATACTTCGTCTCATTTGCTTATCTATCGGCGCGATCTCGCGCCCCGTTTATTATGCTTCGATTAACTACTACACTACTATCTCAAATCAGATTATCAGGACAGCGAAACTTTCAAATTGCCTAACTATTGCCGTCATTCTACTCTGTAGAACTGCATCTGATGCACCAAGAATGGCTTTAAAGGTTGCCGTGACTTCGTTAATCCATGGGTAATTATTTCATGACTAGTGACTCCTAATTCTTTGAACAATAGTATACGTAGGCTGGTCAGATGCTCCACACAATCTTGTGAAGAAGGCGATACCAACAACTACCACTGACCATCTGGTAGTGGATTACAATGAGATAAGAGAGGATCGCTGTAGAACCTTGCTCCATCGACCACCGATTCTGTCTTGGGTGTTTACTTCAATTTTTCCGCATCGACGATGAAAAACACACGAGTTGGAAAGACGCCGATCTACCTCTTGATCTACGCGTTCCTGTTCTATGCAATTGCAATCCATTTTCGACTTGCTGATTTTCCAATCTACTTCTTCTGTGACGAAGCAGTTCACGGGGTCGAGGCAGCGTCGATCGGAGAATCAGGTCGCGACCAAACTAAGACACTATTGCCACTCTTTCCGCGAGGACTAGGTCAACATCAACTCGGTGCTTCTGTCTATGCTCAAATTCCATTCACCCGCATTCTCGGTCTATCCGAATATTCCACTAGACTTCGGAATGTGATAATCTCGTTTTTGGCGATCTGGGCAGTGATTCAGCTCCTAATGCAACTCTCGGGTCACCGCTGGTCATGGATTGCCCCTTTTGTGTGCCTAACCTCACCAATCTGGTTTCTACATTTCCGATCCGGATATGAATCACCGATGGCTCTCGCGTTCCTGCTCGCCGGCTTGGCCTTCTTTGTTCGCGGGGTCTCACATCGAGCTACTCTAAACTGGACGTTAGCAGCAATTTGCGGAGCAGTTAGTTTCTACTCCTATGTTCCAGCCCGGGGCTGGATCGTCCTCCTTGCTGTAGTGATGTTTCTACTTAACTTTAAAGTGATCTCCAAGAATCGGCAGTCGGCTACTACTAGCGCGTTAGTATATGTTTTTCTGATGGTTCCATTCCTATTCTTCATGACTCACAATCCCGATGCCGCTGTCAGTCGTTTGCGTAGTGTCGGATTGCAAGATTTTCTAATGCGGCCCGTGCTTGAGCAGATCTCAATTTTTGGGGGAAATTATCTCAAGGCGTTAGACCCTCGCTTCTGGTTTACCTGGGCATATACCTATAATTCTGGCCCCGAAGAGCGGCATATAATTCCCAAACTAGCACCGCTAGCAACTTGGCTACTTCCGTTTTTCGTAGTCGGATTGGGGCGACTATTCGTTCTAAGACGAACAGTCATCGTTCGCAGTTTGCTTGCGTTAGTAATTATCGCACCCATTCCCTCATCTGCATTTGGAATTACTTCACTTAGGATACTTCCAGTTGGTGCAACATATCTAATAATTGCACTAAGTGGTCTGATTCTCGTACTTGATTGGATCTCGACCAAACTTTCAGCAAGAGTTGTTACCAGTACCGCTGTCGTCTTTTTAAGCGGCTACGGTATCTGGTTCGTCGATTATGCGCTTAACGTTGCCCCGTTTAAGTACCAGGATTATAAATTCTATGGAATTCAATATGGCATACCTCAGACATTCGGATGGATAAAGAAAAATGGGGGTCAATTCAAAACGGTCAATCTGGCCAGCAATCTCTTCAATGCAACAGAGATCTTCAATCCATTCTATCTAAGCGAGGCGCGGCGCGCTCAAGTTGTGCTTCGCGATCCATGGGATGTGTGTCGAAACGCACTCGGTGATGACGAGACTAACGTTTGGATAGTTTCGAGTTTGTTCTTACAGGAGCTCAGTCAGCGCGGCTGTCCGGTAGAGTTCGATGAGTTAGATGCGATTCTCGATCCATTACGGCGACCGGTGATCAGTATCGGGCAATTCCGAAACACCAAAGATTTCAACACTTGGTTCAAGGCGGATCAACTGCGTCGTCACTCATTAGTCAATTCGACGGCCACGTTAGAACTTGGAGACCTTGAGATCGCCCACTCCAAGTTTGACATAGGTGAAGTTAAGGATCTTTTTGATGATAATTTCAATTCGATCGTTCGTACCGGCGCGTCTAATCCATTGGTTCTCGAATTCACGGGCCAAAAATTTAACATCGCTCGTTTGCGATTGCGGATTTCAAACAATAGAAGAGTCGAACTTCGAGTAAGTTCAGTTTCGGGTGAGGAGATTACAATTTGGCCAAAAGTCGGAATTCACTCTAAGTTCGAGAGATTTGATCTAGAAAGTTTTAATCCAAGCCCTGGAGCATTACTGAACAAGCTAAGAATTGAGCTTGAAGCGCTAGATGCCCCGGAAAACGGATTTGTGCACTTAAGCGAGATAGATTTTGAATAGGGTACAGTTCTGGGACTAACCTTTAAACCTAGATTCCGCAGTAGAATCTGCTACGGAGGCCGATCTGCTTGATCTTTTTGAAGTTTTCTAGAAATTGGTCCTCACCCTAACGGTGCTAGGCTTCCGGTCCAATTTCGTCGAAGAACTTCAAAAATATCAAGCACCTCGACCTCCTCGCTACGATTCTACTGCGGAATCTAGGTTAAATAGCGAATTGCTAATCTTCACCAGTTACCACCTCCGCGCCGTCTTCATTGCATTCGGCTACATCTCGGTTCCGTAGAGGCCCAGTTCCCACACACTCCAACAAAACCACCGGCATACAGCTAGAATCCAACTGTATAAAATTAGGTCGTTGCTCCAAGAATGTTGAGATTAACCATGAGAAGTCGGCGTCGCCGAGTTCGTGAGGGTACATTGGCCTTGCCATAATTGAGATCTCCCAGTTTTAGATGCGTTCGGCGGGGACGTCATCTTTTGCCGCTTCTACGTAGCGGCGGACCCGGGGGCTGGTCAGTTTCTACCTTCTAGGGTGAGGGATCGACCTGCTGGGGGAATTACTTGATGATAAATCGTGGTTTGCAAACGTCGCGATGGAAGCAATCGTGCTTGCTAGCCACTATTTATCCTAGTATTATTGCCAGAAAATATCCGAGCCATCCCTCGGAAAAATGTGATCTTCGACTAACATATCGACAATACTGTGAAAATAAGCAGGCTTTTCCCAAATAATCTAGCTGCACACTGGCGCGACCATAAAGGCTTAATTCAGGTTTTTCTTGGTCCCCGGCAGGTCGGCAAAACGACGGCTGCGGTAGCGTTGGCAGCTCCGCTGAATACTATATTCTTCAGTGCCGATGCACCTGCGCCACCGTCTGCTTTGGTAATTGAAGAGCAGTGGGTTCTAGCGCGAGCAATCGAAGATCCCGACCGTACTTTGATATTAGATGAGATCCAAAAGGTACCAGGATGGTCCGAGATAGTTAAGCGATTATGGGAAGAGGACAAACGCAATGGAGTTCGGCTCAGGGTTGCGTTGCTTGGTAGTTCCGCTTTACTTATTGAGAAGGGGCTGTCAGAGAGTCTTGCAGGTAGGTTCGAGATTAATTTTTTTCCACACTGGTGCCTAAGTGAAGTGCGCCAGTTGACCTCCGTAGATCTTGATCGTTTTTTGGTACTCGGCGGTTACCCCAAGGCGTATGACTTTGGCGATGACCTAGAGCGTGCTCGAAGCTACATCGAAAATAGCATTATTGAACCGATGCTAGGACGAGACATCCTTGCACTTCACGCAGTTGATAAACCAGCTCTTCTGCGACAGCTATTTTGGTATGTCACTAAACTACCCGCTCAGATTGTAAGTTTTGAAAAAATATTGGGCTCTCTACAAGATCGCGGCAACTCAGCCCCACTTGTTCACTACGCTGAGCTGTTGAGGCTAGCTTTTGCTGTGGTTCCAATTTTTAAATTCTCCGCCGCTGAAAATAGGACTAAGCGCTCATTACCAAAGTGGATCTTCCCCAACTCAGCTCTGGTTAGTCGTCCACTTGATGCTAGTAGTCAACGAGGCTTCTTAATTGAGAATCTCGTTGGTGGGCATCTTCTAAATCTTGCCTATGGCCGACCTCGGTTCGAACTATGCTATTGGCGCGATGGCGATCTAGAGATCGATTTTGTATTAGTTGATGATCACAGGCCTATTCTTGCGCTTGAAATAAAGAGTGGGCGAAAAAAGACCGCCCCCCCAGTCACTACCCTTGCCGCTGCTGGTCTAAAATGTGATGTCGGAGCAATCAATAGCGATAACATTGAGCCTTTTCTTATGACTACATCTCTAGAACAAGCTCTACAAATCGCCAAGCCGAGTAGAGTAACAAGCTGATTTCATCGGATTTCCTGCCGCTTGGGGTCACCTAGATAATGTGGTAAGCATTCCAAGCTTTTATTCCTCAACTATGTAGCCAAAATGACCCGCCCTAAGCCCTCCTCCTCTAACCCTAATAGTCCTCGATCGGTTCCGCCAAAGACAGTCGCTCGATCCGTCTCCACTGGCATTTCCCCAACGATCTACACCCGCAACCAACACTCCGTTTCCCGCCGCGACATAGATCCGGATGCAACCCGCATTCTGCAACGTCTAATCCAGAACGGATATAAGGCCTACCTGGTCGGTGGCGGAGTGCGCGACCTATTACTTGGTAAACAGCCGAAGGACTTTGATATCGCCACCAATGCGACACCTAGTGAAATTCGCCGCCTGTTTCGCAATTGTCGAATCATCGGGAGGCGTTTTAAGTTAGCGCATATCTTTTTCCAGGGTGGAAAGATTATTGAGGTCGCCACATTTCGCGATACTAGTGATGTGCCCGAAACAATACCTGAGGAGAACCCAGACGAGATTGATCTGGACGAAGATGCTGAGGTACTAGAGTCCGAGATTGACGAGCCTGATGAGACTGAAAATCTAGAACCGACCCGCACACTTGCTGACGATAATCGCTACGGAACCGAGGCCACCGACGCCTTACGGCGCGACCTAACAATTAATGGTCTGTTTTACGATATCTCCGATTTTTCAATCATCGACTATGTCGGTGGCATGGCTGATATGCAGAAGCGGATCGTGCGGATCATTGGCGATCCGATTGTGCGAATTCAGGAGGATCCGGTCCGGATGATGCGCGTTGTAAGGCATGCTGTTAAGTCAGACTTTCGTATTGCTGACGATGCCTTGGGTGGAATACTTGATCTGCATGAAATGATTGAGTCATGCCCCAAGATGCGGGTCTATGAGGAGATTAAGAAGGATCTCACCTGCGGTTACTTCTTTGGCATAGCCCGGATGCTTGCAAGTTGCAGGTTATTGGTGCACCTACTTCCTGAACTTCTTCGTGACGATGGGCACCTACTTTCGGATGGTACGCTGTGTGCTTATTCATTGCACCGCGTTGATGAGCTTGCTCGCGACGGTCGTGAGCTGTCACCGGCAGTGCCACTTACTATCATTGCCCTCTTTACCGTTAGTCCGACCGGCTCCACTGTTTCATCCTCCGCTGAATTGGCCGCGACCTTCAGATCGGCCGCAGATCTGCGATCTGCACTAATGCACGCCTTCACCGGCTTAGCGGTGCCCCGTCGCGAACGTGAATCTATTGTGGCTCTGGCGAAGTTGTGGTGGGATCGTCAGCGCGCTCGCGCTTCTGGCAAACCGCTTCCAAAGTCCCGCCCCCGACCGCCAAGGGACGATACACGCGATGGTCGACCGAATCGCGGGCCCAGACGTGGCGGACGGCCAGTTGATCCCAAGCGTTTTGAGAATGACCTTGCTACTATTGAGCTTGTTCTGGGTGATGGCAGTTAGGGGACGGTGATGCGCAATATCTTTTCAATATACGGAAGCGCCGCGAGTGCCGCGAGCCGCTCACTGATACGAAACTGGCTGATTATCCCTGCTTCAATAGTCGGATTCATTCTATTCCAACTAGCGCTCACGATCGTTGCTCCTTTAGGCTTTATTGGCGGGCTGATTGCTGGATTGATTCTGGTGGCGCTTATCGGCCAGATCTACTCCTGGTTGCGCTTTGCATCTCACGCAGCACGGCTAAAACCACGCGACCTGATTGAGTTCGATGCTGAGATGTTTTCAACCGTCCTAAGCGCCGCTTTTGCTCTGTGGATAATTCAGATTCCGATCACTGCTTTGAACAGTAATCCGGAATCAGCGATGATTGGCCAAGCCTTTAGCCTACTTCTGTTTATCGTTCTGAATGCCCTACCAGAAATTATCTACATGCGAAACGCCTCGGGCCTACCCGCCCTTTCGCACACTCTGACCTTCGTACGTGATTTTTGGATCGAGTGGTTTCTTCCCTACCTAATAGTGATCTGCCCACTCTTTTTTGCTCTTCAGAGCGGCCTGGCTTTTTTGCAGCTATTGGCAAGTGGCAATCCTTTGGTGCCAGTGCTTCAGATCATTCAGGTGCCAAGCGTGTTACTTCCTACCGTGCCCCTATTGTCGATTGCCCTCGGCATAGTTCTGGCTATCTGGTTTATGCTCTTTAGGGCGGAGCTGTTTAGAAGGCTGTAGTCCGCAGCTTGTAACCATTCAGCACATTAATGAGAAATGGTAACTGGTCACAAAGCGTTTTTACTAATTCGCACATTTTATAATGACATTCCACTCTTCGCTAACCTGGGATCCTTTCTTGTCAGCCCCTATAGCGATTATCAAAAGTCGGTGCCAATAAAATTGGCAAGCCTTTTGATATTAATCGCTATAGGTTGTTGTTTTGATTCGCTTTCAGCGAATCTATAGCGGTTTGCAAAATCTATTATATCGCTCGCGACTTTTGCAAACCGCTATAATCCGCCTTCGCCGAGGCTACGGCGAGACAAGTCGGGGCAGCCTTTTTTGTGACCAGTTACATTCGAATAAACTAACGGACTAGGTTATTCGAACAATTAATAGCATTTAATTACAGCAGGTTATATATCGCTTATCTTATTAAGATAATACTATCGATAGGTTAAAAGACTTTCATTAATCTACCCTTGACTTTATTCGAAGATGCAGTATGCTGCCCAAATGGCGCCACAGAAAACCCGAATCTCTCGCATCAACGAACTGCGAAACCTCAAGCGCTTTATTAGCCGTAAAGGATCTGGGCTTACATTTCTCAGAGGGCGCCGACGTGTTGGAAAAACATGGCTACTGAAGGATCTACAGTTATGCACGCCCAACTGCTTCTACTTCATGGGGATGGAGGATGCCGACGATAACGCCACTCGTAGTTCATTTGCTGAGGCGTGGCAAGCTTTCAGTAATGAGGTCGCACTGCTGGAGCTAGCTCCCGAGTATCGCACCTGGGCGCGAATATTTAAGCAACTCCATGCCTTTGCAGACAGGTCGCCTGACATATCACTAGTGATACTCCTGGATGAGGTACAGTGGATCGCAAAGAAGCACTCAGGGTTCATATCGCAGCTAAAGCAGGCCTGGGTCGACTGGCAACGTCTAGGAAATATCAAGGTTATAATTTGCGGATCTTCAAATAAGTTCTTCGCGAAGCGATCTAGCGGGTCCGATGATATCTTAAGAGGCATGAAAACTTCTGCCAGCATCTGGGTCAACGAGCTAACCCTTGGCGAGGTCGAGCGTCACTATCTCAAGGGCTGGTCGCGGTCAGAGATCTGCCTAACCTATATGATGGTCGGTGGCTCTCCGTATTATCTCGAAACAATCGAGCCCGAGAAAGGATTTATTCACGCCATTAACGACGCAATCTTCACCTCTGATTCAATCTTTCTTGATGAAGTAGACCAGGTACTTAAATTGGAGTTTAATTCAACCGGACTGGCGACTGCCAAACGAATTCTCGCTGCCCTTGGCTCAAACGGCACAACGTTCTCAACGATTGCATTAAATACTAAAATACCGGCCTCGACACTTTCCCACGCACTCGACAATCTTGTTGAGTATGAGATCTTGTTCGTTCGAGAAGATTGCTCCGCTGAAGGTTCTGCACCCAACCGTTCCCCACGCTACTATCTTAGAGATTTCTATCTCAATTTTTATTTTCGAGTGCTCGCCAAATTCTCGAATATAATTAGGAGCAACATTGACCAACTGATATTTACCTCGAAGGCGTTTCTGCAGGATTCGGGATACTACATGCCAAATTTTTCAGGGCAGGCATTCGAGCTACTTTGCGAACGTACATTGTTAAGACCGGAGCTGAAGATCCCGCTTAAAGAGAAATTAATGCTAAAGAGTCTTGATTATCGGGTCCGAGATTACTGCGGTACAAGGTGTCAGATCGATCTAATCGTCGAAGATAACGCCGACAGAATAGCGCGAATTATCGAATGCAAATGGATTGACAGCAATGCTAAGTTTTCGGAACACCTGAAGCAGCTAGAAGCTAAAATCTATCCCAATCCAGAGAACTTTACAGTCATGCACTACCTGTTACCCGGATATAAAGTAGGGAAGCAACAACTAGATCAGGCAGGAAGAAGTAAAGTTCATGTACTGGCGTTGAACGATCTGTTTGATTAGCTTATAGCAATGTGATGGACCCGCCTTTTTCCCCTACCTAACTGGAAGTTAGTAGGGGAAAAAGGCGGGTCCATCACATTGCTATAGCTCTCTGGGGCCTAAACCAATAGCTTCTGGAGATCTGCAGATTTCAATATGTCCCCCGTGAACACTTACCCAAATGGCAGAGGATCGGGGAATTAAAATCACCTGCCCCAACGCCACTAACGACAAACGCATATCGATCTGCTATACTCCGCCAACCCTCTTTTCGGAGACCATTCTACAATGAGCGCGCCGAGTACCACCCCAACAGCAAGCAACACCCGCCCGACCAAATTCATCTTCGTCACTGGCGGAGTTGTGTCATCGATCGGCAAGGGGCTGACCTCGGCCTCGCTCGGTGCGCTCCTTGAGGCACGCGGATTGCGCGTGACAGCGGTAAAACTCGATCCCTATATTAACGTCGACCCGGGTACAATGAGTCCGTTTCAGCACGGCGAAGTTTTTGTTACAGATGATGGGGCCGAGACCGATCTGGATCTGGGACACTATGAGCGCTTCCTAGATACGCGCATGACGCGCACGAATAATTTTACAACCGGACAGGTTTACGAATCTGTAATCGCCAATGAACGGCGCGGGGATTACCTTGGTGGTACTGTGCAGGTAATTCCACACATCACAGATGAGATTAAACGTCGCGTGCATTTGGCCGCCGAGGGATTTGATGTGTGTATAGTTGAGGTTGGTGGAACAGTTGGTGACATCGAAAGCTTGCCATTTCTCGAAGCCATCCGCCAACTACGCACCGATGTTGGCTCGGCAAACGTGCTTTATGCTCATGTAACATTGATGCCGTATATAAGTGCCGCTAGTGAATTCAAGACAAAACCTACTCAGCACTCTGTTAAGGAGTTAACGGGATACGGTATCGTCCCCTCGATAATTATCTGTCGCTCAGAGAGCCCGATCGACGAGAAACTAAAAAAGAAGATCAGTTTATTCTGTAACGTAGATGAAAACTGCGTAATCAGCGCACCTGATGTGAAGAGCATCTATGAACTGCCACTTGCCCTTCAGCGCGAAGGACTGGACGAGCGTGTAATCGAGCGCTTGAACATCTGGACACGCGCTCCTGACCTTCGCGCTTGGGAGCGTATCGTCGAGACAACTTTGAATCCAATGCACGGCGTTGTTACGATCGCGATGGTAGGTAAATACGTTGAGCTGACTGAAAGCTATAAGAGTCTCACCGAGGCGCTGCATCACAGCGGAGTAGAGAATGATTGTAAAGTTGAAGTCATCTATATAGACAGTGAGGAGATCGAAAAGCTCGGCTTTGAATCCGCCATGAGAAAGTCCGGATGTGAGCATGCAGTTGATGGAATCCTAATTCCCGGGGGATTTGGCGCACGCGGCAGTGAGGGCAAGATCGCTGCAACTCAGTTTGCGCGCGAACATAAAATCCCATTTTTTGGAATATGCCTAGGACTTCAGATGGCGGTAATTGAGTTTGCTCGCAATATGGCGGGCCTTAGTGGAGCTAACAGTACCGAATTTGATGCGAACTCTTCAGTGCCAGTCATAGATATTATGGAAACCCAGCGTTCAGTTAAACGTAAGGGTGGATCGATGCGTTTAGGTGCCTATCCCTGCGCACTTAGGGAGGGAACGTTGGCGCGAAAGCTTTATGGACAGACACAGATCAGCGAACGCCACCGCCACCGATTTGAAGTCAATAATAATTATCGTGCGACATTAGAAAAATCAGGAATGGTGCTCTCTGGAACCTCACCTGACGATCAATTAGTTGAGATTATCGAATTAGCAGATCACCCTTTTTATCTTGGGGTTCAGTTTCATCCTGAATTTAAATCTACACCGCGCAAGCCACATCCGTTGTTTCGGGGATTTATCGCCGCTACGTTATCCCACCGTGATAGCAAGTTAACCGTTGGGACAACCCCCAAGGTGTCAGCAGCGTCAACCAAGTCCGGCTCTAAGGATAGCGATAAGCGCCAAACCAAACGATCAGAGTTAGCAAATTCAAGCCAAGATGAGTTGCCCCTATTTCGGGGCGTTGCGCGAGGTAATGGCGGTGTAAACTGAGGCCCCGATGACCGTGGATACCCATTCTATTGTTTTAAGCTCTCCCTCGACGCCAATTAAAGTTGGCGCGAACAGTCCCTTATTACTGATCGCCGGACCGTGCCAGATCGAGTCTCGCGAGCACTGTTTTATGATCGCCAAAGCATTACGTGAGATCTGCGCTGATCTGCCTGTACAGTTAGTTTTTAAGTCCTCATACGACAAAGCTAACCGCACTAGCATTAATACGCTACGCGGCGTTGGGATTGACGATGGGCTCAAGATCTTAAGTCAGGTTCGAGCCGAGTTTGACTTACCAGTTTTAACTGATGTGCACTCACCAGAACAGGCCAGCGCTGCTGGAGAGGTCGTCGATGTGCTGCAGATCCCGGCGTTTCTCTGCCGCCAGACTGACCTGTTAGTCGCTGCTGGTAAAACAGGTCGTGCAATCAATGTAAAGAAGGGCCAGTTTCTAGATCCTCACGACATGCAACACGTCGCTAGCAAGATCGCTTCGACAGGAAACAAGAATATAATGCTCTGTGAGCGCGGCAGCTGTTTTGGCTATCGTGACCTTGTCGTGGATATGCGCGGGTTAGAGATTATGCGATCCACTGGATACCCGGTGGTTTTCGACGCAACTCACAGCGTGCAGTCGATGGGAGGAGGAGGTAGTTCCAGTGGCGGCTCTAGTGGCGGACAACGCGAGTTTATCGCTCCCCTAGTTCGCGCCGCCGTCGCTGTCGGCGTTGATGGACTTTTTATTGAATGCCACGACCAACCAGAGCGTGCGCCATCTGATGGTCCGAGCATGTTGCCGTTGTCGGAGATGCATGCCCTAATTGATAGGGCCTGCCGTATAAGAGCGGCGCTGTAGTCGAGATTAGCCCAAATGCGCATTACCAGGAACCAAAGTATAGTCTTTGCTACAGCTGCACTTATAGGATTCTTCGTCCTCGCCTCTTGGCTTGGACGATCCCCCAGGAATGTCGATCTAGCCGATTTGGCCAGGCCGGCGACTACTAGTACTGCTGCGACACCAACCCCACTTGCTGCACCAGGAGTCTCAACCGCGGCGGTTGCAGACCCCTCCAACTTTATGATGAAGGACTTCCATCGCAGTGAAACCCGCGATGGTAAATTGATCTGGGAGGTGGTTGCAGCTCGGGGTCAGTACTTTCCAGAGAGTAGCTCGGCCAAGGTGAATGACGCGGTTGTAACGATGTATCGCAAGAACGGACAGACGATTGAGTTGCGCGCAGCGGAGGCAACCCTCTACCTTGAGGGGGTTGGATTAACCCGTACTGAGGCTAGCGGCAAAGTAACTGTGGTCTATGATAGAACCACAACATTGGTAACGGAGAGTGCAACCTACGATCACACAACAAACCTTGTGCGCGCACCTGGACTAGTTACAATTACCGGAGAGTTGGTAGATATTAGTGGTGAGGAGCTTCTAGGGAATATCGAAACCAAGGAGTTCAATCTGAAACGTAATGTGACAACAACAATCAGACCAGCGTCGGCTAAGAGCTAATATGTACTACCGTTCACAGTTAATCTTGCTATGCACACTTGCCCTACTCTGGGTTGTGCCTGATGCTTTGGCCCAACCGACTCCACCCGCTAAATCGGCGCCGCTTGGTCTTGACGTAAAGCTCGGCCCAGATTTTAAGAAGCTCCCTACCCTAGTTAAGTCTGACACCCTCACCCTACAGAATGAGAAGCGGATCTTCACCTACAGCGGCGCTGTTGAGATGCTGCACGGCGACCTGAGGATGAGCTCCGATCAGCTTGTCGGAAACTACACTGAGAAGAATGAGATCAAAGATCTTACCGCTAGTGGAAATGTGATCATTCTAAAGGGCGAGGAGATGCGTGGAACCGCTAATACAGCGATCTATGATGCGGCCGCTGGCACACTGGTCCTAACCGATAATCCGGAGATGCAACAGAACGGCAGCGTGTTAACAGCCGACCGTATAATCGTTTACCTGAACGAGGATCGTAGTATTGCGGAGGGTGAGGTAAGGGTACGCTTGGTGAAGCGCGAGGCCGCCAAGTAATTGCCGAATGGCTACCTTGGGCGTGCAGAACGCGAGTTACCCTGGGAAACGCAGTTAATAGTCCCCGGTAGGCCCTAGATAATTTATCGAGCTGATCCAAGTCAAAGTATGTTAAGGTGCCAACGCCGATAACCCCACCTGAGACCGAGATATCATCGATGGGAATTCGACCTGCTCGCAAATTAAGTGTTCATTCAAATGCGCTGCCCATTAGCGCAGCAGTTCGTGATCTCTCCGATCGTGTTATCGAGCACGATTCCGGCGCTTCTGTCTTCAATCCCTCCTTCCATCCGTCGCTCAAGGTTGCTAGTTCAAAGAGCAAAGAGCTTCTGCGCCAGGTGATCGATGCCGATCCAAACCTAATCTTTGTGAAGGATCGTAACGGGCGCTTCGCGCTAATCAATCAAGCTATGGCCAACGTATATGGTGTTCCGGTCGATCAGATCGAAGGACGTAACCAAACACAGTTTAGCCACTCGATTGAAGAGGTGCGGAACTACAGTCGTGATGACCTGCGCGTGATTGATGGTGGTAAGGAGCTTATTATTCCCGAGGAACCGGTTACTGATGTTTCAGGTGCTACGCGGTGGTTCCACACCGTCAAGCGTCCCTTTGTTTTTGGGAACAGCGCTGAGGTTCACGTCCTAGGTGTTGCGACTGACATTACCGAGCAACGCCGCCTTCGCGATCAACTTTCACAGACACAGAAGATGGAAGCCCTGGGCCAACTCGCTGGTGGCATTGCTCACGATTTCAATAATCTACTAACCGGCATTATCGGGTATGCAACACTCCTCAAGCTTGAGCGTCCCAAAGATCCTGAGGTGCAAAAAATCGCCCAGATGATTGAGAACACGGGTAATGCGGCTACTTCGCTCACTCATAAATTGCTGGAGTTTGCGCGCTCCGACAAACCACTTGTGGGCGATGTCGAGCTGGGCCAGCTAGCCAGAGAGACCTTGGGGTTCGTCGAACGTACGATTGTTCCTAAGATCGCAATCGAAACTTCACCAGCTTCAAGTTCAGAGTCCCTAAATGTTCACGGCGATGCCGTTCGTCTCAGACAACTAGTTCTAAACCTGGTGGTCAATGCGCGCGATGCAATTCAGGAACGCTTTGGTAGCACAATCGGTGGTCGACTTGAACTGTATGCTAACGTTCGTAAGGTTGAGCGAACGCTTACTGGAGTTGGTGGTAGTATTAAGCCTGGCAGTTATGTTGAGCTAATCGTACGCGACAATGGCTGCGGCATTCCATCTGACATACTCGAGAAGATCTTCGAGCCGTTTTTCAGCACCAAGAGTAATAGCGAGTTAGGTGCAAACATCCCAAAGAAATCAAGTGGGAGCGGAATGGGATTAGCACTGGTCTACAGTATTGTTACAGAGCATAACGGCATAGTGCGCATTAGTACGCAGGTAGGGGTCGGCACCGAGTTTCAGGTTTTACTGCCGTCGGCAAAGTTGTAATGCATTGCGTTTATATTGCAATGCAAAATGACAGGTCGATATTTACTAAAGCGGGCAATATCAAAAGCCTTGCCAGTTTCATTGGCACAGACTTTTGAAAATCGCTTTAGACCTCACCTGTAGCTAAATGGGAGCAGCGAAGAATATCCTTGGTGCTCCCCCCTTGTGATGTGAATCGCTTTGTGAATGCCTCCTTGAGGCGATCCTGACCACGCCAAGACCGTATGCATGAATAACGCGTACTAAGTTATAGCTGCACGCCGACCGGTGACCAAACTAACGATGAATAAAACAAGAAATAGTACAAAAAGTATCTTGGCTATCTGGGCAGCGCCGGCGGCTATGCCTCCGAAGCCGAAAACTGCTGCTATTATTGCCAGAACTAAAAACGTAACCGTCCAGTTTAACATGTTGCTCTCCTATTTTCTTTGACTTTTAAAATATCTGGCGATCCAGAATGTTTGTGATTAACACGCTGATAGACTAGACCAATTTACCGAAAAACGAATCCTTAAGAGGATGATCGTCGTCATGGCACTAACGACGAGCTCAGGATGACACCAGCACGGCTTTACTTAATAATTCCCTTGGAAATCGCAACGGGCAGCCGATTAGCGGTTACCCTAGGGCGGCGGAGAGAACCCTGCAACGGGCTGAACTCCTTGAATATAATTTATCACCACGAAGGGCACGAAGTTAAGCATCAGTTATTCAATGAAATCAGGGCTATCTTCGTGTTCTTCGTGGTAAAAACAATCTCACGCCCTGGGGTTACCCAATGAAATTGGCGCCGCACTCAGTTGATTGCTATAGTTCCAAATCGTCATATGGAAATGAATTACCCACTACATCCGTGAAACCGCTTCATGAATATACAAGATATAACAGCATCATATTCTAACAATTGAGAGACTAGGTGTATGGCGAAGGCACCGATGGCAAGGATTCAGATCGTCGAAGACGAAACAATGGTTGCCGCTGGCATTGAGGAGGCGCTGAGTAGTTTAAACTACGAAGTAACCGGAATCGCTTCCACTGGCAAAGAGGCTTTACAGTTGGCTCGTCAGAAGCGCCCTAACCTGATTCTCATGGATATTCACCTTGAGGGCGAGATGGATGGGATTCAGATCGCCGAGCTGATTAAATCCGAGTTCGATATTCCCATAGTTTTCCTAACTGCCTATGTCGACGGCCCGACATTCTCACGCGCCAACAATTTAGAGCCATATGGATATATTCTAAAGCCCTTCCGACAGATGGAGTTGAGCACCGTGGTCAAGCTAGCTATTCATCGTCATCAACGGGAGGAGCTACGCAAGCAGGAGTCCAAACAGACACTGGTCACCAAACCTGATGAGAAGCCTAAGATCCCCTCCCCGGACTTCATCAGCGAAGTGCACTTACCACATCCACCAACTTTTGGAATGGTTGAGGCAACAGTTGCGAAACTTTCTGCCCTGCCTCCATTCAACGGACTATCAGCCGACCTACTAAGAAAGATCTCTGAGGTCTGCTTTGTATCGTCATTTCGTAGTTTTGATGTTCTGATTCATGAAGGTCGTGAGCAGCGATTTGGATTCTTGGTAATGGAAGGTCGCGTAGCGTTGTTCAAACGCTCTCCAGGTGGCAAAGAGTTAATTCTTGACTTAATAGGCAAGGCGGACCTATTTCCCCTTGTAGCGTTGCTCGACGGATCCACCTGTCCATATTCGGCTAGGTCTCAAGGAAAGTCCCAGATACTGTGGATTCCGCGCGAGGTGATGGAGTACTTGGCTAGGTACTTCCCAGAGATCAATAAGGCGATCGTAAACCTGGTTCTTGAGCGCCTGCGACGGGCGCAGGACTTCACCAGAGCGCTTGCACACGACAAAGTCGAGGTTCGTGTTGCTGATGGACTATTAGCTATTGCAACCCGGTTTGGGAGCAAGGTTGAGAGCGGCATAGAGATCGCCCTCACAAGACAGGAGTTAGCCGAGCTAGTTGGCACGGCACCTGAGACGATCAGCAGAGTTTTTGCAAACTTCGTAAGCGCTGGGGCACTGGATATATCAACCCTGGGAAAGGTAAGAATTCTCTCCGAGGATTATTTAAGGGATATCGCCAGAGTGTAAGAGAGAATCATGCGGCCGATTCAATGTGCTACGAATTGATTTCCCATTCCCTATAATTCCGTTTTCTGCGTTTCTTTTGACTGCGTTCCTGTTAGCCGTGTTCCTGTTAGCCGTGTTCCTGTTAGCCGTGTTTCCGTTGACCGTGTTTCCGTTGACCGAGTTTCCGTTGACCGAGTTCGCCTTGACTGCGTTCCGCTTGAACAGGCTCCATTCCGACTGCACTCTAGCTGAAAGATCGCTCGCTATACTATCCGCGTGCTGAGCTGCATACAACGATAGATGCTCAACCAACCTAGATGTAATCGCTGCAGAAATTGTCCTGAAGATTGATGGGTCGTCACCGGATGCCACAGCAGAGGCTGGGCGTTCTCTCCTCGACGACCAGTACTTAGCGGCAACTAGACCCAACGCAAAGGTGCCCCCAACTATTCCAACAGCTAAAGAAGGTTTGATCGTGTTCGTATTACGCATAGGTTGTCGATCTTCTGCTTTTAAATATCTCCCACTCTGAACCGAAGGTACCGCAGTCACCACGCCATCGTCCTGCCCAGAAAGCATATTGCCCAATGAAATGAGCGCCTCGCGAAATTCGCGCCGTCGGCGATCGCGGACCTCGCGAATTCGAGAGACTTCCTGTGGTGGATACTCAGTCATAGTTGGCTGTCGCTACTACTAAAGTTACGCACCACTGCCCCAACCCGGCCGCCATCTCGAGCAGCGAAAAGCAAACAGGCTACTGCTCCAAGGGTTGAAATAAGGCCAAGTGCGAGAACAAAGAATAGAATTGGAGTGCCTTCAGCAACCTTTATCACTAACAAAGCTAGACCCACCGACATCAAGGTCAGTGAAAATACGGCCAGGACTGCAAAGATCGCTAGTTTGATTAGAAAACGTCGGGCATACTTCAGATCACTCTGTGCGCCGTTCACGAGCAGCACAACTTCCGAGTCGAAGTAGCGAATTGCGGTGCGCGATACCTCGGCTAGAGACTCTGGTCCGTCTGCAAGAATCGTTAGCAGTTTCTGAATCATATAGTCGAAAACAAAAGTTAAGTGAGCGCCACAGTGTTAGTATGGCGCTCACTCGGTACTTAAGTAAAAGCTAACGGCGGGCCAGAAGTATTCCAGCTAGGAGCCCAAACCCACCAGCGATTAGCGCTGAACTGAGTGGCTTCTCCTCAATGCGGCTCTGCACCTGACGTACGGCCTCAGTCCCCGAGGCTTTAATCTGCTGATAACCCTGCTGTCCAAGGGCGGTGACTTCATCCTTAACACCCTTAGCCAACTTTTCAGCTGAATTGCAGATATTTTTCGCTTCACCCTTTACGATCTCAGAGGCCATACGCGCATCCTCAGCGATCTTCTTTCCGAGGTGGTTAGCACCATACTCAATGTCCGTAACTGTCTCTTCATTTCGGTTCATATTTTTCTAGCTCCTATAAAACTTAGTTGAAATGCGCCGCCCAACTTTGAATGACGCGTCACCTGAACCATTTCATTGATACACTCTAACGGGCAAAATTACATCGGAATGGGACGTGATCTCGATCACTCGCACGCGAAGTATCCCCCTAACCTACCTCCAAGACCATCTTTGAGGTTACGCTCTTAACTCCGGAAACTCCTCGAGCAATTGCAATTGCGCGATCAATTTCATACTGCTTGGTGGTGTAACCACGTAGAGTGACATTGCCCTTGAATGAGTCCACGTTAACCGAGAAGCCCGAGACATCTGGATCGGCCACTAGCTTTGCTTTTACGGATGTCACAATCATCTGGTCATCAATTGTCTGACCGGTGGTGCGATCTTCTTGGGCTGCGACGTATCCAGCCTCACCAGCAGCACCCGCTGCCGCAACCCAACAACCAGTAAGGAACCCTGAGACTAGAGCCAGGGCTAGAAAGCTTATTGAGATTCTTGTTATTGATACCTTCATAAAGATACTCCAAATTTTCATCGTAAGTGCGGTCACCAGCGGAATGCTGGTGCTTAGCGCCACTGTAGTAAGCGATCAAAAGATCGTTTCTGGAAGGTCGTCAGGGGTGATCTAGGTCATTATCCTAAGTGCGCTTATTGCGGTTGGGAAAAGTTGGCTCTCCCCTACCCTGCCAGATCCCGCTGCGCAGCTTCATCCTGATAATAGCGTCCGAATTCATTCTGCAGAAACTGCGTTAGCGTGATCTCTTCACAGCGTATGAATCCTGCGCTGCGCGGTAATTTGCCGGTTAGCAATAGGTCCAAGGGGGCACAGATCCCGGCGGCGGTTGTAATCTGGATCGCGCCGAAATGGTGTTTTCCAATCATGCCGTGATAGATCGTGCTGGCGTATGTGCGTTGGATCAGTTTCTCAGCGCTCCATCCGCAGACCTCAACAAACACAATGCATTTGTCCTGGCCAGTGCCTGGCATGCAACGCTCAAAGATGCGTTTTAGCTCAGCGCGCTCGGTCAGAAATCCCATATCATAAAGCAAGAATGCGACAAGATCGCGGTGTCCGGGGTAACGCATCGTCTTGTAATCAAGGGCGCGCACCTTACCGGCGAGTGTTTCACATAGCGTTCCAAGTCCACCGGAGGTGTTAAACGCCTCATATTCAACACCGTCAAGTGAGATCCGTTCATAGCTCTCTAGTGGCTGGGTAGCCTGCAACTTGCCATTAATTATCGCCTCTCCGAGGTTGCAGTACTCATTAATCAACCCATCTGTAGACCAGGTCAGATTGTATTTTAAGCGATTGCTAGGATAAATCGGCAAAGCACCAACGCGCATCCGAACCGAATCAACCCTTGCAAATGACCGTGTCAAATCTGCGCCGGCGATGCTGATAAAACCTGGCGCTAAGCCGCACTGCGGCATTAATGCGACTGCCGCGCCGTCTGCCAAAGCAGATACCTGACGAGTGGTTTCAACATCTTCAGTTAAATCTAGATAATGCGCGCCCGCTTTCACCGCCATGCGCGCGACCTCTACGTTACAGAAAAATGGCAGAGCGCTGATAACAGCCTGACAACCGGTCAAGAGCTTCAGGGTACCCGCCTCATCTTTAAGGTTCAGCTGGTGAGCGGAGCAGGACGAAAACTGTGCCGTAATCGCCTCGGCGGACTTCAGCGTTACATCACATACTCGAACCTGATAGCGTCCCGAACCAGTCAGTAGCGCGGCAATCGCCACGCCGATCTTGCCTGCGCCAAATAATGCAACTGTATACATATGCCAATCCCCCTTTTCTTCTCGACATCTCTGACTATAACTCGCAGCTATAGGTCGCTTGCAACGCTACTTATTAGTTAGGCTATACTCGCCCGACTATGCATCTACTAATAGCCAATTCAGTTAGTAAATCCTACGGCGGACGCAAGGTCGTGTCTGATGTTTCTGTCGGCGTGCGCGGTGGCGAAATTGTCGGGCTACTTGGCCCGAACGGCGCTGGCAAAACCACTACGTTTTACATGTGCGTTGGATTGGTAGCTCCGGATAGCGGTTCAATCACCCTTGATGGTGTTGATATCACCACCGAACCGATGTACCAACGCGCACGCCAAGGTATCGGCTATCTACCCCAAGAGGCCTCCGTGTTTCGTAAACTGACGGTGCGTGACAACATAATGGCGATCCTTGAAACGGTTGAGTTCCCCTCACAGCACGATCGCGAGGTGCGCCTGAATCAACTGATGCAGGAGCTAGGAATTGCACACGTGGCAAAGAGCCTTGGCGGTTCGCTCTCCGGGGGCGAACGTCGGCGCACTGAGATCACCCGCGCCCTTGCACGCAACCCACATTTTATACTGCTTGATGAGCCGTTCGCCGGAATTGATCCGATCGCGATTAAGGAGATTCAGGGGATTATAGCTGCGTTGCGCAATAAGGGGATCGGCATTCTGATCACTGACCATAATGTACGCGAGACTTTAGGAATCTGTGATCGCGCCTACATCATGATCGACGGCAAGGTGCTTGAGGAGGGCTCTCCAGAGGCCATCGCCAGTAGTGAACAGGCCCAGCGCTATTACCTCGGCGCTGACTTTTCGCTCTAGACTTGCCCCTCAAAACAGTTACAGCGCACACTTCTTGCATAGAATAGTTGCAAAGATTCTCGGTCATAGACATCCAAAGGATATAGGAGCATTGAGATCTCATGGCCTTAGAAGCAAAACTGGTCCAAAAACTCGGCCAATCGTTACTGATGACGCCGCAGTTGCAACAGGCCATCAAATTGCTGCAATTAGGTCGCCTTGATTACCTTGAGGCTATAGAAAAGGAGCTCCTAGAAAACCCCGTTTTAGAGGAGATTCGCGAGGGGCCTGATCGGGCCGGAGAGACCTCAGCTGACGCAGTTTCCGGCAAAGATTCAAACACCGAGAGTGAGTCCCGATCCCCGACTATTGAGGGTGATGGCTCCAACGATCTACAACCAAACGAAGGCCAAGAGCCTAAGAGTGACTGGGACGACTATTTAGAGAGCTTTACCGATGCTCGCGGAGCCTCGCTCCCTAAGAATGCTGTTGATTGGGAGGATCGCCCCTCACTCGAGGCTACGCTGACGCGCTCTGAAACCTTGAGCGAACATATGGCGGCACAGATTCGGCTCTCCGATCTGCAGGGCAGCGACCTGACCATCGCGCTGCACGTAATCGGCAATCTGGCACGCGACGGGTATCTTCAATCAAGCCACGAAGAGATCGCCGCAACCTGCGAATGTGAGTTACAGGACGTCGAACGGGTAGTGTCTGTTGTACAGTATTTGGACCCTCCAGGGGTGGCGTCGCGCAACCTACAGGAATGTTTGTTGGTACAACTTGATGTTCGTGGGCTCGGTGAATCGCTTGCAGCACGTATTGTGCGCGATCATCTCGAGAAGGTTGAAAAGCGCCGCTTTGACCAGATTGCAAAGGCTGAAGATCTTCCACAGGAACAGATCTCAGAGGCGATGAACATTATTCGAGCTCTAGATCCGCACCCCGGGCGGGCCTTCGCCGATGATGAAACGCGCTACGCGATCCCCGATATCTATGTCTACAAGGATGGGAACGAGTACGTAATCTCGCTTAATGACGAAGGCCTCCCAAAGTTGCGCTTGAGCCCCTACTATCTTGACCTATTAAAAAATAAAGACGCGGCAAATGCCCCCAATAAAGAGTATCTTAACGAACGGTTAAAGGCGGCCTCTTGGCTAATAAAGAGCATTCATCAACGCCAGCAGACGATATATCGCGTTACGGAAAGTATTGTTAAATTTCAACGCGAGTTCCTAGATCGAGGGATTCAACACCTAAAACCGATGGTGCTAAAGGATGTCGCCGATGATATCGGAATGCATGAGTCGACCGTTAGTCGGGTCACCTCGAATAAATATGTCCATACCCCCCAAGGTGTCTTCGAGCTTAAGTTCTTCTTTACGACCGCTCTAAAGAGCTCAAGTGGGGCCGATGTCTCCTCATCTTCAATTAAAGAGCGAATCAAGTCGATTATAGCCGCCGAGAATATCGATACCCCGATTAGTGACCAATCAATCGTCGATCAGCTTAAGGCCGATGGGGTCGAGATAGCCCGCCGAACGGTAGCTAAGTATCGTGAGGGATTGAATATCCCCAGTTCTTCGTTGCGAAAGCGGACCTTCTAGGTCCAGCTTTTTGCACCTCAATCAATATAATTTTTGAACTTCCTGGCTGCCTGGGCTAGGATCGGCATGCCGTCCATAGCTAGCTGAATAAGGATTCAGCTAGTTCATGTTTTAGGCCAATTGGTATAGCTTTTAAATCGAAGGAGTCGCATGTCTGGCAGAAATCACTTGGTTAAGGTCACTATAGCCTTTCGCAATCTTGAAGGCACCGATGCGATTCGCACTTACGCGACTGAAAAGATCACAAACGCCTTGCAAAAGTTCATCCATCAGGACACCGAGGCACACCTAACCATAAAAGTTGAAAAAGTTAGCCAAATCGCTGAGCTATCCTTCCATTGTGATGGCGCTGATTTTCGCGCTTCAGGCGAATCAGATTCGCTCTATGCTGCCATCGACTCGCTGGTTGATTCGATCTCCCAGCAGCTTCGTAAGCACAAAGAGAAGTTGGTAGAGCACCATAAATAGGGTCCGGGGAGCGCTCCGGTGCGGTGGCCTGGTCCCAAATTCTTGCCGCTAAATTCTTGCTCCATACCTTTAAATTGGGTTGACCGGCTATCGCCGCATAAAGCACACTCGCCCGAATAGCTTTTCGCCGGAATTTGGGCGACTTTGATGTGGAGTAAAAAATAGTGGCAACTAACGCAGCGGTACAGAATATGGCATTCAATTCGGAAATCTCTAAACAGTTTGTTTTTACATCGGAGTCGGTCTCTGAGGGACATCCCGACAAAGTAGCAGACCAGATCAGCGATGCGATCCTAGACGCGCACCTGAAAGGCGACCCCAACAGTCGTGTGGCGTGTGAGACGATGGTTAAAAATGAAAGTGTTGTAATCGCTGGTGAGATCACCTCGAACTGCGATGTAGACTACGATCAGATCGCTCGCGAAGTAGTGCGTGATATCGGCTATAACGATCCCCGATTGGGTTTTGATCCCGATACCGCTGATATACGCACCCTTCTAAGCAAGCAGTCTCAAGATATCAGCATCGGAGTTACAGAGGGCGAGGGTCGCTTCCAGGAACAGGGGGCCGGGGACCAGGGCCTGATGTTCGGCTTTGCTTGCAGCGAGACCCCTGAATTAATGCCCCTTCCGATCTCGCTTTCGCACCACGTCATGGAGGAGCTAGCCCGTCTTCGCAAAGATGGCACGGCACCGTTCCTAAGACCGGATGCCAAATCTCAGATCTCTGTTGAGTACGTTGATGGCAAACCGGTAGCAATTAATACAGTAGTTGTTTCCACGCAGCACTCCGAGGAGGCAGACCTTAAGGATGTCGAAGATTTCGTGATCAATGAGGTAATTAAAAAAATCGTCCCAGCACAGTATCTGAGCGATTCAACACGCTACCTAATTAACCCCACCGGACGATTTGTAATTGGCGGACCGGTTGGTGACTGCGGATTAACGGGTCGTAAGATTATCGTTGATACTTATGGCGGATATAGTCGTCACGGCGGTGGTGCCTTCTCCGGTAAGGATCCCTCAAAGGTTGATCGTTCGGCAGCATACGCCGCACGCCATGTTGCCAAGAATGTTGTTGGCGCTGGATTAGCTGAGCGGTGCGAAGTGCAGGTGGCTTATGCTATCGGGGTTGCGCGTCCGGTTTCAGTTTATGTCGATACATTTGGGACTGGCGTTGTTCCAGACACCCAGATCGCTGCCGCAGTACAGGAGGTATTCTCACTAACACCGCGTGGCATCATTGATTCGCTTAGCCTGTTACGGCCGATCTATCGCAAGACCGCCAGCTATGGGCACTTCGGTCGAACACCAACAATGGAAGGACACTTCAGTTGGGAGAAGCTTGATCGGGTTGAGCAATTGAAAAAAGCGCTCTAACGAAACGGATTATGATAGGTCCGTCCAGTATAGTGGTATTCTAGTAGCGCTGGATCGGAATCCAGTGCCCGAGTTTCAGCATCAACTTGCCGACGTAGAATATCGATCTGTTCACGACGAGCATCAAGCGCGGCGCGATTCTGAATAATAATCTCGTCGTTCGTTCTTAGGATCTCATTCTGCTTATAGGCCGAATAGCCAACTCCTGCGGCGAGTCCAACAAGTGCGCCAGCCCCTGCACCAACTGCAGCGGCTGCTCCCATATCCATACCCGAGGAGAGCGAAGCCACGATAACGCCCGTAGTTGCTCCAGCCGCCGCACCACCAACTGTGCCCAGCGCACCGTCCGCAACCAGATCATGCGGAACCGTTTCGCTACAGGCAGAGAGCAAGATAAGAAGTGCCGCGAGGAATGAAATCTGACTGCGTTTAATCATACCTAAGGCCCCCAAAGAGCTGCGTTTAAAGCGATAACTATAGCGGTTTGCAAACCGCTATAGATTCGCTGGAAGCGAATCAAAACAACAACCTATAGCGATTAATATCAAAAGGCTTGCCAATTTTATTGGCGCCGACTTTTGATAATCGCTACAGCGATCACAGTAACCGCTCACGGGCATAGTTGGTCTTCCCTCTGCGTACCCCTGCGTCCTCTGTGGTAAAAAACTAAACTTTACGAAATTGCTTAGGGTGCATTTTAACCACGGAGGACGCTGAGGTACGCAGAGGGTCTGAACGGTTACCGATCACATTTATTATGCAGCAAACTTCTGGCTTGGTGACATTTCCCGATAAATCACACCAACCCCGACAACCCCCATAACCCTATTAGGGCGACTAAATTTTTCCGGGGGTCCTTGATGGCAAATAAGAGATTCGGACTTTCTCTGGCTGTAACTTCAGCCTTCTTGCTACTCGCCAGCACGGCCGCCCAAGCGGCTTCAGAGGGCATCGTCGTTATACTTAGTGGCGAGAAATCTAGTAGTCTCAAGGTGTTTGATCAGGCCGGTACCCTCCTGGCGGATTCGCCCATCAAGAACTCAGATATTGATGATGCTATTTCGGGAAACTGGGACGGAACGGGGAATGCTCCAGCGGTATTAAGGGTCAAAAATCAGAAGGTCACCCTACAGCTCCGTAACCGCGCCGGTGCGGCGCTAGTCACACTTGATGCCGGTGCAGCGTTGAAAGATATTCACTCAATAATCGCGGCTGATTTTGATCGCTCAGGGATTGATGATCTAGCGGTGATTCGCAACACCGGCGCGGTTACAATACTTACGGATCGCGGGGTTGGTGGCACACAATCTATCGACCTAACAGTTCCTCAAGCTACAAGTTATCACCTAGCGGCAACCGCAACGGGCGTACTTGGAATTGCAGCCTACGATGAGAACTCGCGCAATGTGAGCGTTACCAATATGCAGTCGGCGTCGATATTGGCGACAACGCTTCAGGTTGCCAGCAAGGGAGCGGTACTTCCCGTTGCGATCGGCGCAGAGCAGATCCTGATCGGAGTGCGCGAAGATGCCGACCTAAGTCTCTTCGACCTTAGTGGCGCGCGCCTCACGAAGCTAGAGATGTCTAGTGAGGAGACGGCGCTAGTCGGTGATTTTACAGGTGCAGGGGCACAGTTCAGTCAGATTATGAGCGCCGACCAGGATGGTCGCCTAACATTAATCAACCCTACGACATACGCCTCGCAGGTTACATCATTCAATGTTGCGCAGTCTCTTAGTGGCGAGGTTGAAGTTGACCCATGCGCAGTAACCGGGATCCTGCCCATACTTGAGCAGATCTCGATGCTAATCTCACAAGGCAAATATAGTCAGGCAGAGAAGCTAAAGAACAAGATCGGCAAGCAATTCAAGAAGAACAAATGCGGCACAATCTCGCAGGGAAATAACTCGGCACAGAATCAGTTAGATCGAACAAGCATCGTATCCCGCGCCCTGACCGTCAAGGGCGGCGAGGCCCTGTCCTGCGATCAGTTCCTACCAGCAAATGACGGGGCCAAAAAGGGTTTTGTAATGAAAAATGGTGATTCAACCGGCAAGATAGTTGTCGTACTGCCCGGAGACGCGCCCCATTTCAGCAACGTTCACGTCCTAAATGCTAAGTACAAGAAGCTAGAAACCCTAAAGTTTTCCGGATTTGCCAACCCCGACAGCACCTTCAAGCTGCGCTCCCATTGGCGCGGTAAGGCTTCACTAGGCAAATACCCCGGGAAGATCCTCCTGCAGGGGGTTAGCGGCAGCAAGAAGATCTGCTGGGTGGCCAATAAGGGGAAGAGTAATCGGGTGGATTAGGGGAAACAATTGGGACAATCTACCTAAACATGCTTATGCGATTAAGCAGCCTTTACAGCGGATATAGTCCGTCCGAGATCTCGCGAAGAAAGCCCTAGGGCAAAAAGTGCCCTGCAAACTAACTCTAAGCTGACATCTGGCGAGCCACCTTCCAACATCGCAACCCTTGACTGGCTTGACTTCATAAGTTTAGCCAACTGCTTTTGAGTAATTCCGGCTGTTGCTCTAACCTCCTTGAGCTTCTGAATCAGACTAATCTTAAGATCGATAACCGAAATCTCTTCATCTGAGAGATTTAAAAACTCCTGCGCATCTGTGATCTTGTATCCAGCGTTCACTAGCCGTTCCTGTTTAGCCTTCCTCATCGTTATCTCCTATCTTTTTCATATCGTTTTAATCGTGCTTTGCATCGCCAAATTACATCATCAGTAGTTCTTTCAGTTTTCTTAGCGAAAATATCAACAATTACAACGTAGTCCACATCAAGACGATAAATGATTCGCCAAGTAACTTGCGCGCTCGAATCTATAATTCGAAGCTCGTGACATCGTGGGCCGAACACTGGCATAGGCCGGGAGTGTGGTAGTGATAGTGTGGTAGTGATAGTGTGGTAGTGATAGTGTGGTAGTGATAGTGTGGTAGTGATAGTGTGGTAGTGATAGTGTGGTAGTGATAGTGTGGTAGTGATAGTGTGGTAGTGATAGTGTGGTAGTGATAACAACTCACCACGCTGCAACATGCGCAGCAGGAATCCGGCCCTTCGTCTAGCATCCTCCGAAAAAGGCGGTGACTTAATTTTTCCGTTTAGCAGTAGTAAAGGCTTGTGATTCACACCCTAAGGATATCTCGGATTCGAGATACTTGTAAAGGGGCGGGTGTATCTCAGATAAATATTAAATATTGGCGAAGCGGACCAGCAAGTGACTTCACGGCCAGATCCGATCTGGCTAGCTAGAAAACACAATAGAATCAATCGGTTCGCACTTCGTAGCAGAGACAACCTATGGAACCAAAATTCTGTGCTACCTCTTTCCTGCAAATCTCCATAACCCTGATGAGTATTGCTGTTTTGTTAGGATATCTTCGGAGTAGTTATTTATGGATTTAATGTCTGGCGCTGCCGTCCTCTCAACCCCCACACCGCAACCTGCCAGTTCACCTGCCAGTTCTCAGCCAGCTTTCAATCCAGAGCAGCAAGCCAAATTTAATACTCTTCGTAATGCATTAACAGCAGATCTGCAGCACGTCGCAACTGGCGCAGGTAGCATTCAGCATGATGCATCTACTCAGACAACAGCTGCGACAGATCTACGCCGGGCACTTGATAATCTCAAAACCAGCTGCCCAGAAGCTCTAACAGCTGTGGATCGTTTCGGGAAATCTGTCCTTGATCATCTTGTAGAACTTCGCGAACAGGCACCAGGTGCAAACGCCATCAGCCATAATCCTTTTCGTGACGTGTTACTTCGACTAGCCGATCCAAGCGGTGGCACTCAAGATCGCCACGGAACCTGTGCTCCAGAGACTATTCAGGTGATTCTAAATTTGCGTGACCCTGGAGAATGGGTGCGATTTGCGCGGGGACTTTTATCGGATGGTCAGATCGATGTGGATGGTTCCGGTACCAATATTATGAAGGTGCCTTATGACATTCATAAACCGGATAGTTCTACGGTTCGGGCCGGGATCGATGCGGTCCTTCAGGGTGCGTTTAAGAATTGGGCCGCTGAGGCTGGGTGGGAATACTCTAACCGCAGGGATAAGTTCGTCCAGCGTGAAACTAATCCAGATGGCTCATTTTTTTTGAAGGATTTAAGGGAAGGCGGTCTAACCAACGATCAGACCATTAGGCTAATCTATACCCTGCTCCCTGACGCACACCTCATAGAACACGGCGGGGCAGAGGGCTTCGACAACTACTTCACAAAGGGCAAATTTGACCCAACCTATTCAGTTTTACGGTGGGGGAAAGACAAACAGGGACAAGAGGAGTTCCATGCTATTGCAGCAATGGAGATCAAGGATGGTCGCGTCTATTATCGCAATCCACACGGCGATACCGGTCAGGAGGCCGGTGCTATATTCAATCAGCCAAATGAGCCTGTTCGGCGCGTCGAAGATCCAGCTACAGGCATGGAGAGCATGGCGATTGCGGAGTTCCGGCAGTATTTCATTTCTGCGCTGGAGATCCAGATTCCAAATGCGGAGTCGGTGAGTAGCGTGCCGGGTTCAGGTGCGCGTCATGGTTTTCGGGCAAGTGGTTCTTGGGTAAGTGGTTCTTGGGTAAGTGGTTCTTGCGTAAGTGCCCTGACAGGAGTAGCAATCGGCGCCGTCGCATTATCGCTCTCACTCGTGTCGTCACCTCGGACTGGCAGGGGCCCTGGCGAGGTCGTCCCTCCGACAGTTCCCACCGAATCCCTAGTAGACCGGACAGCGACAGGTAGAAGTGCTACTCCAGTAGATGCTACTCCAGTAGGTGCTACTCCAGTAGATGTGGTTCATTCTCCTGCAGCACCGACAAATAATTACAGACAAAGTATGCGCGATCTCTGGGATAGCCAAAGTATGCGCGATCTCTGGGATATTGGATTTAGGGATCTGGCCCGGCAAGTTATCGCTGAAAAAGTGGCAGCCGACAATAAAAATATTGATAACAGGACTGCGGCTAATGGGTTCAGAACAACCCCCGTCACCGAAGGCGTAGCGCCAGCGGGATCTATACATGTTACGCAAGCTCAATTTGATCGCTTCCAAGCCGCCCTTAACCTTGCCGTACCGGCCTTTTGTGAATGGGCGATCCTTGAACGTACGTCCCAACCAGACGGCTTCGGTAGTTCGCCCGGAACTGGACGCTTCGATGGCGCTGGTGAGATCACGCTTGGCGAGCTACTCCACGCTGCCGGTAAGTTTCCGACGGTGCCCCTTAATGGAGAGGAAGTCTCGCCAGTCGTGGTTATTGCAACAGACGGCCGGTTCTTAGATGTCGTCAGTGCACTTAATCAGTACTACGCAGCACGCACAAACGGTCGTCAACTTGGTCCCGATCTGCTCGCACGCCTTACGTCCGATGCGTCAGCATCTGTCAACGGTGTCGCGATACTCCGGTACCTCATCCCAGTTGCCCCACAATTTGCGAATCTCGTCGCAGATTCTAACAATATGCACCTGGCCCTTACTCCGGCCCCTGGTCAGCTTGTTAACGAAACGGCTGTGCTACAGATCCTCACAAGATATCCCGACCAGAATTCTATACGGATGTTTATCAAACGTTATGATCAGATCCCTAATCCCGACGGGTCGGCGCGTTCGTTCATGAATGATATTGAGTTCTCTCCATTGGGACGTGAAGTTGTCCGGAATTTACTTGTTCGCAATATCAGCTGCGTTGATATCGCTAAAGGGCTTGCGCAAGATCCAACTAATCTTGATCAATTATTGAACGCGGTCGGCGATCTTCCGAATCAAACGATCGGAGAGCGCATTCGATCCATTATGATAGTTGAAGCTGTCGATCGGTTCTTCAGTTCTCAAACCGGCGGTTCGCTTGCAAACTTCCTGGAAGCTGCAAACACAGAGCCAGCCACCCAGGCTGCGGCAGTTACACTTGCCCTTCTACCCGATGCTGTCCGTATCGCCGTAGGGCTCGAGCATGGGGATCTAATGCCAATTGTCGAAGGACTGTACGGCAAGAGTTTGGTGGGACGCACAGCGCTACAGTCTGCTTTCACCTTGGTTGCAATGGGTCCAAATGGCGAGATCAAGATCCTTCGCGATATCGTCTCAGATCTTGCTGAAGCCCAAACTGATCTGCCTCTGACCACAGATGCAAAACGCATTCTTTTGCAGTACACTATACTCGTGGGTCAGTTCGCAGGGATGGATCCAATGAGTAAAGGGCACTGGGCTATTTCTAACGGTCCAGTTACAATCGCAGAGAATCTACTCAAGCTGTTTGAACTGACAACAGATGGCGATACGATCGCTATTGGGCAGTCCTTAGAAAACAGCATTCATGTTTGGACACGGCTGGTCCAAGATCCCACGGGTATGACCTCAGAGCAGCAATTGAAACAGATGGACGCTATTAACGCCCAGGTTGGATTACTGCGGTATGCCACAGGTAAGCCCGCATTCGACTACACCCAGGCCGTAATTGACTATATGGTCGAGCTTAAAGATCCAGCGCTGCGGGAGCTTGCTGGGCAGCTTGCTCTAGCAAGTATCGACACAGGAACTCTCAACCGAATTAACCCCGATCGACTTCCAGCATTACACACCGCACTACAGACCGGAGATGCTGACCTCCTTCGCTTGGTCACCCACACCAATGACGGCATGCCGCGCGCTCGGGCTCAACTTGCGGCTCTAGAGCGAGTTTTTGGACCGCTTTATGGAGTAACATTAATTGATGCGATCGCGGGCTCGGAGTTTAGCACAGTGAATAAGGCCGCAATCATGGCAATATTCTACCCCCAAGCCGCCAGCGAGCCCCCTGCCGCTCCAACCACGCCTGCGCGCGTTGAAGCTGCGGCTCAACCGTAACGACCCTGTCTTCGTCTGGTTTTGAACTATAGCGATTATCAAAAGTCGCTGCCAAAAGCATTCGCAAGATGATCAGGTCACTGCGCTTTGACCTACCCAGCCCCTGAGTCCTCAGGCATACTGCCCAGACTATGCTAAGCAACTCCGACCCCACCGCGATCTCCACTCCGATCCCGGCTCTGCCTCCCCGTTCGCTTACGCTCATTCGCCGTGAGTTTATCGCCGAGGTATCTGCTACGGCTTCGCTGCTTAGGCACAATCAGACCGGCGCGCAGATCTTACATCTGCATACCACCGACGAACATCGCGTCTTTGCGACATCATTTCAAACCCCTAACGGACACCCACTCCTTGAGTGTAACTTTTCAGAAATGCGCCCGGCAGCCAATTCCCCCGGGACCGCGGACCTCCAGGTCCGCTCCAATCGCGAAAATTGCGGACCTGGAGG
>Ga0163148_10000477_pt1 | contig 54324 bp, 30 predicted proteins | sample OliLakLV19MP7P2_FD_148606 | JGI IMG/M metagenome (GOLD analysis project Ga0163148, IMG submission 148606) | Freshwater microbial mat bacterial communities from Lake Vanda, McMurdo Dry Valleys, Antarctica- Oligotrophic Lake LV.19.MP7.P2 | ecosystem: Environmental > Aquatic > Freshwater > Lake >... | reverse complement strand
TTGCACAAATGCATGACAACACGTGGTTGTTGGGATACAACAATGATACTATATTGGACAACCAACGAGGAATTGAAATACTAAGATTCCCCGAAGGCAGGTTGAAAATCGAACAAAACACCCAATTAGAGCGATTCGATTTTAACGGCACGAACACTTCTTTGTCAGATTCGAGCGGCAAAGTACTGAGTTATACCAATGGGGTACATATCGGCAATGCGGATTGGGAAATTATGGAAAATGGTGAGCATATTACAGATGCAATAGAGGCTGGGGGAGAGGTGTGGAGTCAATGGTTTTTAGTGTTGCCTTACCCCAACCAACCTCAAAAGCATATATACTTTTATGAGAATGAAGGATACATCTCTGCTACTTCGTTCCATGCTAAAAAACTATTGTACTTAATCAATAATATGACTGAAAATTTAGGGATCGGAAAAGTAATTATTAGAGATAGCGTCATTATTGAGGATACTTTAGCCGTGGGCAGGATTAATGCGGTTAAACATGCAAATGGTAGAGATTGGTGGATATTGGTCAATGAGGAAAACTCAAATCGATTTTATAGGATACTGCTCGACCCCAATGGAATCCACGTTGTGGGCAATCAAAGCATTGGCAATATCGCTTATGATGGCGTAGGCCAATCTATATTTTCGCCCGACGGCGAGCACTATGCCATTTATAATACCGTCAGCACCACAGAAGGCGCCTATATTGACCTGTATGATTTCGACCGATGTGAGGGGCTTTTCTACAATCATCGCCAATATCATTTTAGCGAAAGGAACTGGGGGGGGGGAGCTTTTTCGCCCAATTCCCGCTACCTGTATATCAACCGCCATACAAAAGCCTACCAATATGATTTAGAAGCCCCTGATGTTTGGGCAAGTCGGGTGCTGGTGGCGGAGTATGATGGGTACTTAGACCCTTTCAACACTACTTTCTTTTACATGCAACTTGCCCCGGACGGGAAGATCTACTCTAGCAGCACCAACGGCGTATCCTCTCTACACGTCATCCACAACCCTGACGAGCCAGGGCTGGCCTGCCAATACCAACAGCATGGGATTGAACTGCCCACCAAAAACTCCTTCTCCATGCCAACCTTCCCCAACTACCGCCTCGGCCCGCTCGACGGCTCGCCCTGCGACACGCTGGGGCTGGACAACCTGCCCATATCCTTCTGGCGCTCCGAGCAGGACACGCTGGAGCCGCTCTCGGTAGCTTTCCACGACCTGTCTTATTACGAACCTGACACATGGCACTGGGACTTCGGCGACCCGGCCTCCGGCTTAAACAACACCAGCAGCGAGCGACCTCCTGACCACCTCTTTTCTGCTCCTGGAACATATCAGGTGTGCCTCACTGTCAGCAATGCCAATGCCAGCAATACGCTCTGCCGAACGCTCACGCTTGGCAATACGCTTGCCGAAAGTCCTGAAGTTCAGGAGCGCATTCAAGTAATGCCCAACCCTTTTCGAGACCATCTCAGTGTTGCCCTCAGCACAGGTCTTCGCAGCCCAGTTTTTCGTCTCTACAACCAGATGGGAAATCTCTTGCAAAAGGAGAGGCTTGCCTTTGGCATTACACAGATAGACACGGAGGCTTTGCCGTCAGGGATTTACTTCTGGGAGGTCGTGAGCAATGGAGAGCGAGCCAAAGCAGGAAAAATTATCAAGGTAGCGCGATAGCGAAAAGTGATGCCCTCCAATAAATATGGCACTAACAATGCATGGTCGAAAAGGTGCGCTAAACGCGCAGCCTTCGTCCATAGTTACAATGGCAGAAAATAGAAAATACAAAAAGTAATAGCAGCCAAGTAATCCGACTTACGGAAACTCGAAGATACGGCTGGGCTTACAAGACGATATTTTCATTTGTACCATCGGTGGGACAATCTGAAAGCATCACCTAAAAAAAGTCAAGTAGGACGCTTTTTTGATGCGACAATCAGAAATGACTTTCAAACATGTTAACAATGAAAAATTACAAATCAAATCTTATTTGGATTTTCCTTTTTTCCTTTTTGTGTGTTCGACTATCGGCACAATTGATTACACAAAGGCTACCAGCCGATGTCTCTTTGACCAATGCGGAGGCGACATTTGTCCAAAAAATAACGCAACTTGATGATACCAAAAATTCATCCTTTGTAAGTATTGGCGATATTGGGCAGTATGCCGTCAATGGCAATGTTACTTTCTCAATTCCAGGTATTACGGGGCTGCTTTCAACAGAGGCGTTGCATGTTGAGTATAATGCCCCCAATGATTATGTGTGGTCGGGTAGGTTTACTAACCAGCCGGGCTACTTTTCAATTATTGCAAAACCAGAGGGCAAAGTTGGCTTTTTTCAAACTTTGACACAGTATTTTAGTATTCTGCCCGTCAACAGCGAAGTGTCGCTATTGAAAGAAACCGACCTGAACAGCCTGCCTCCTGCGGATTGTTTCTCGCCATCAACCCCGGAAGAAACAATTGACTTTTGTGAACCGGACAACAATGATTGCTTTGCAGAAATAGACCTTCTGATATTGGTTACGCCCGATGTACAGACATGGTTTGGCACTCAAGGCAATCAATGGCAGGCACTGCTCACTATTATTCAGGGCATCGAAGGGATCAATCTGGCATTCGCAAATAGCGGCATTGCAAACAAGCGCATAAGGTGGAGAGCAGAAACATTTGTCTTCGACACACCTGCGAACGACGGATTTGGATTCGACACACCAATGGATATTGAAGACGATCTACTGATTGATCTTCCCGCGTTGGCCTCTGGTCTGAGAGAGCAACAGCAGGCTGATATTGTTATGATGTTGACGAGCTCCAAGACAAAGAAAACGAACTTCGCAGTGTGACTATTTGTGACGTATCAGGCCGAAAGGTTCGAAACTCATCAGCAAACCGTGGTCAGGATACGGTTGAGATATTCGTTGGAGATATTGAGAATGGAGTGTACTTTGTAAATGTTTGTGGTAGTTCGAGTATGGAAACCTTCAAATTGATCATTCAAAAAGACTGATATGAAAAACAGTAAATCGCTATATGTACTCCTTCTTTCTTTCCTCTTCGCGTGCGGCAAAGATGAAGGATATCAACTGCCCATCTATTCCCCGGGGCCTCAAGATACCGGGTGGGGAAAGGCCACACGAGATGATCAAGCATGGAATGCCACCGCATTTGCACGCAGACACCAAGATGGTTCCGGGTTTATCGGATTGGATTTCAACACTTATAATGAGTTTGAAGAAATTCGAGAGGTGCTTGCTTTTAACGAAGTGCCGTTTAAAATAGGCAAATACCCGATAAGTGGCAAAATTGACGACTACAACGATAATTTAGTTGGTGCTAAATTTGCCGTGAGAGAAAGCGATGGTGATGTCATCGGCGTACTGTACAATAGTGATCGGTCGGTAAAAGGGCTTATGAACATCACTTTTGTGGACTCGACAAATAATATTGTCGGGGGAAGTTTTGATATAGTCAAATTTGATCGACTCGTGCCAGAAAATGCACCATACCCTGAGCGGGTAGAATTTAGAAATGGTACGTTCAGAATGAAAATAATTGATTGATAACTCTGCCATCAATGCACCCCTGTCCATAACTCCTAAGAGTCGGTACGGCAGGGGTGCTCACGACCTGCAGCATAAAAACTAAACTCAATAACCAACAACCTACTCCTTTTTTCGAATCCTCAATGTCGGCAATGTAACGCCTTCGATGGAGTCATTTGGCATGCGGTAACCGTTGTTTAATTGTACCTGTCGGGCAAAGTATTCGTGAAACACACAGTCGGGGTCCTGTCCCGTTATCCAACTATGGTGGCAGCAGCAATGGTAATCTTCCAGGATTCGGCCTTGCTGTTCCGTATTAAAATCCCGGAAACTCTTCTCGTTTCTCCATGCCCTGTGCAGGCCCACGCTGCGGCCATAATCATAGGGTTTTTTCCGATTGAAAACCACCCGAAGCGCGGTGCCCAATTTTTTGCGAAACGGCACCCCATGTTGGGTTTGCCACACGTGCGTCATCTCATGGATGAGAAAGTCTTCGTAATACGAAAATTCCTTTTCGTTCAAAGGCTTGCTGTAACGCTTGCCCAGGTAGATCGTGTTGAACGGGGTGCGCGCCATGCGTCGCCTGGGAGCGTTCATCAGACGGCAATGCTCCACCAGCCGAACCTTGGAGTAGTCAATGGTGTTGCCAAATACGCGCTGGGCCACGGAAACTTCTCGCTCGGTCATCTTCCGTTTTTTGGCCGCTTTTATGTCGCCGATCACGGCCCCCAGCAACCCGAACAAACCCGCAAACAAGACCAAACCCAGCCTAATGACAAAACGCCGACCCAGCAGCGCGGCAACGCCCCAGCCGAACAGGCCAACTAAGGCAATGCCGAGTACGGCACCAATGAGGATTGCGGGGAGGGTGGAATGGTGAATGGTGGGAGAGAGAAGGGCGAGGTAGGTCATGGGGTTCTTTTCTGACTTGACATTCGGTGTAAGATAATTGGAATTATTGCTGTTTCTGGGCGAGGTTTTTTTATCCTCGCCCAGCGCAAATCGTTTGTAAAATCTTATTCGTATGTCATCAATATGAGGCGAAGGTGTTTAGTGACACTTAGGTCGGCATAGTTTTTCGCGCTACAGTCGAAATCAAAAAATTCGTTAGAGATACAACCTTCCTTTCCCCTGCAATCACCCTTAGGGGTTATGGTTCCGAAATTCTTTGCATAAGAAACCATGGCTTTGCCGCTGGCGTCAAGGGGAAGTGGAACAACCGTTGGACCGCTAACTAAAGGCCCACCTATTGTTGCGCCTAAAACGCCACAGCTACAGCTGTAATCGAAATTGCTAAAATGGGTGAATTCCTTCAGTCCCCCATCGTCATTTGCATTACCAATCACAATATAGCTGGATCCCTTATCCAGTTTATATTCCTGATTTCCAGTAAGGGTGATGGTCTGGCTGGTGTTTTGGTTTTGGATGGTCCAGCTGATGTCTGGAGGGGTTTGATCACGGAGATTGGGAAAGTTGCGGGTACAAGCTGATACAAAAAGGGCTTGTCGCTCCCTGCGGAACTCGCCGTGCTTACCGCTTGCAATTCGGGCTATGGCCAACTGGGGCGAGGCGAGGGGGCCATGTCACTGGCACGGGCTTTCACCTTTGCTGGGGTGCGTAGTACGGTGATGTCGCTATGGAAAGCACCCGATGCCCAGATAGAACGCTTGATGATTCTTTTTTATCAGAACCTGAAGGAGGGCATGGCAAAAGACCTTGCTTTGCAGCGAGCCAAGCTGACGCTCATCCAGAAAAGTACAAACCCGGAACTGGGGCATCCCTTCTTTTGGGCAGGCTGTATTTTGAACGGGAATACAATGCCTTTGAGTTTGCCATCTACAGGAACGTCCTATGGGCTGTTGTGCGGGCTTTTGATGCTCGTGTGCGTATTGTTGGTGCTGATATTTCGCCATTAGGTCATTGGGTCAATACGTCATTGAAAATGACGTTCAATGACGAATGACCCCAAGTCACTGTCCCACCCCTCATTTAGCAGTACCATTCTAAATCAGAATCTCTACTTTAGAATAGAACCGGTAAACGAGGGGTAGGACAGATTGACAGAATGAACAAGCTTTTACAATTCTGTTACATCGTTTTACACCCAAAAAACAGTCTCCACTTTAACCGCTCATACTTTTGCCCCATTGTTTCACCAACCAAACAAAGTCATGCAAATCCATATCCTAGCATTATTGCTTCTTGTTCAATCCCTCGTTTCCTGCCAGCAGAGTCAGGAAAAAGCCCTGCTATCAGAGGCCAACATTGTTTTACAATCTAGCGTCGCTGGCCAGGAGGGCTCAGAGAAAGCCATACCCACGGCAAGCAACATCGTCTTTAAATCCTCAGACGGCGGACAGACCTGGCAGGATGTCAGCGCGGGACTGCCCATAGATTTGCCTGTTCGGCGTGTTCTTATCGACGGCGGAGAACTCTCTTTGACTTCTGATATCGGATTGTACCACAGCAGCATCAACGTTGCAGCTCCTAGCTGGGAAAACGAGGTTTCTATGGGACTAGAAATCTCAGGTATTTTCCATGGTCGGACAGGGCCTTATGTCGTCAGCTACCTGAATGGTTTTTTTCAAAAGGTACCTGGCACGGACGTTTTGATACCCTTACACAATGCTTTGAAAGACAAGACGGTACGCAGCGTTTTGGAAACACCGGATGGGACACTATTCGTCGGCTGTGAAAGCGGCCTTTACAAATCCACTGACGCCGGAAATAGCTGGAAACAGGTTTATGCTAATGATGGCATCAATAGCATGGTCGAGGCGGAAGGCGTGCTGATTTGCGGCACTTATAAGGGCATTTTGCGCTCGACCGACGCCGGTGAGCACTGGGATATGGTGATGACCGAGGACGGCTCCGCATGGAACACGGGGTTCATAGACGGGCGTTTCGTCTCGATCACCCAAGGTGGAAATTGGCAAGATGAGCCGACTAACAGGCTGCGTATGTCTGCCGACGGTGGCAAAACCTGGCAGCGCATAGATGAGAACCTTTCTTCGGGTCAGTTCATTTTTAACAACGAGATAGGCGGTTCGCGCATCAAGTCAATCAACGACATCAAAAAGGCGGGCAAATACCTCTTTTGCAGCTGCGATGGTGGGATTTTCCGTTCTTCCGATTGGGGCAAAAGTTGGGAACCTGTTTTTACCGAAAAAGGCTTCAAACTGCTCCAGCTGGCTGTTTCGGGCGATGTGATTTATGCCGTAAAAGTGGTAGGATGCTGAAAAGTGAACACGTTCAGGAAATTGTGGCGCGACCCGCCAATCACATTGATTATCAACGATTAAATTCAGGTATTCCACACTTTCTTGAACACACTCAAAAAACCGCGCTAATTTTGGGCATGCTTTCAGCCTATTTTTTTAAAACGCTTCGGCTTCTGCCTCTGTTGGTGCTGCCTATTTTGGCTTGGCTGATGCCGCCGGCAACAGAAGACACCGCTGAGAACTTTTCGCCCGCAAAAATCAACCTTGCCCTGCGCCGTACTGCCGACGGGCTGCTCCGCGCATCGGGCGATAGCACGAGCCGTATTCCGGCCATCGAGCAGCTTGGCGAAGGCGTTTGGAGCGTCCGCATAGAGCAAGAGTTCAATTATGAAGCACTTCCAGCCCTGCTCCAGAGCTCGCTCGATTTGTATGGCATCCGGCGGCCTTATGAAGTAGCTGTGCGCCGCTGTTTTGATTCCACCATTGATCTGGGCTATCACCAACTTGACCATTTGCAAAACAACGTCGTACCCTGTGGCGGGCGGGAAATGCCCAAGGGCTGTCATTATATTGAAATTAGCTTTTTGGAAAATGACGAAAAAAAGTCGTTTTTGCCTGGAATATTTGGGGCTTTGCTGTTGATTTTGGCTGGAATCGCTGGTTTTTGGTATTTCCTTCAGCAAAAATCAAAGATTGCCATGCCTTTAGCCGCCCATGCCAGCCAAGGCACGGCAGCCGGGGAAGAAACGGACTGGCTGACATTCGGGAATTCTCGTCTGGACGTTGCTGGTCAGGTGCTTCTTTGCAATGGTGCCCGCCATGCACTGACTTTCAGGGAAACGAAATTGCTCCGGCTATTCGTCACCAGCCCCGACCGACTACTCGAACGGGATTTTATCCTTCAGCAGGTTTGGGCGGATGAGGGCGTTTTGGTTGGGCGAAGCGTGGATGTTTTTGTGTCGAGGTTGCGCAAAAAACTAGCGGCTGACCCATCTGTCGGTATTGCAGCAGTGCATGGGGTAGGGTATAGGCTGGAAACGGGAAAATAAGAAACAAAATTAGAGCGCATGACACAAGCCCAGGACCGAACTTTAATATAAAACACTTCAATATGAATATTTCCCTCGCCCAAATTTCCGAACTGATCCAAAACCGCCGCGCCGTATTCCCTAAGTTTTATATTCCAGGAAATCCGATTGACAGGGCCACCATCGAACAATTGCTGGAAAATGCCAACTGGGCGCCCACCCACAAACGCACTGAGCCCTGGCGTTTCCATGTGTTCCACTCCGAAGCGAGCCGCCAAAAACTCGCGGATTACCTCTCCGAGTTTTACAAAAAGAACACTCCAGCCGAGTTGTTTTCAGAAGAGAAAATGAAAAACGCAGGCGCCAATCCGCTCCGAGCCGGGGCGGTAATTGCCATCGTACTTCGGCCTGACCCGGCGGCGAATCTGCCTGAATTTGAGGAGATTGCCTCCGTTGCCATGGCTGTTCAGAATGTGTGGCTTAGTTGCGCTGCCATTGGCTTGGGGAGTTACTGGAGTACGCCCAGGGCAGCGCTGGAGGCAAACGAATTTCTGAATCTGGAAGCAGGAGAGCGGTGTCTTGGCCTGTTTTACATGGCCTGGCACGAAATGCCCACCGATGTGCCGGGTAAGCGCGGGGATGTTGCGGAGAAGACAGTCTGGGCGTAAAAAAAATTAAACAGGAAAACCGCAAAACCGGAGAACAGGAAAATTTAAAACCGAGAGGAGTGGCATTTCTAAAAAGGGAAGATTTTGGCCTTTTTCGGATCATTATGTATGGTTTTAATTTTTCCTGTTTTCCTGTTTAATCCAATCTTAAAAAAGTCGCCCCATCGTCTCCAATAGTTTTCCCCAGGTCCAGTCTGGGTGCTCCCAGGGCCATTGATACAGATAGCTCAAGCCCAGGCTCAGGTAGATCAGGCAAACAATCAGCACGCCCACACCAATACGCGCCCAGCGCGAAGGCGCGACCATTTCTTGCAAGAACCAACAAAACGGCAGGCTGAGGAAGCACATCCAATCCACATAACAACGGTGCCCGTAGGCGCCGCCGAATGACCAGGTATGCCAACTGGCAAACAAATAGGTCAACACGGCTATTATGGTAAAAATCCCTAAGGCTTCACGCTGCTTTTTCCAAACGCCCCGCAGTAAACCGATGAGCGAAAAAAACAGGATGGGCGCATAAACAAATAGACCGTTTTGGACATCGAAAAGAACATTCAGGATTTTTGGCGACTTCCAATTTGTAAAACCTTCTTCATCGTATGAGTAGTACCACCAATTGCCTGTAACTGAATGCCAGTACCACATTTGTGGCAACCAGACAAGCAGCACGACGAGCACAGAAAGTGGTATCAAAGACCAGTATTTAAGAAAAAACTGCCAGCGTTCTCTCAAAGTGCCGCCATTTGGGGCGTTGAATTCGGCAAAGAAAAGATACAGAATCGCGATAGCATTGGTCGGGCGAATCAAACTCGTCAGACCAAAAATCAGCCCTGCTATCGCGAAATTTTTGGCTGAGGGTTCGCGAAACAGTTTTGGGACAAACACAAGCCAGCAGCTCAATAGGAAGAGTGAGGCCACGTGCGAATTGCCCGGTTCTTTAACGGTGTAGAAAATCCAATTGGTGCCGAGGTACAGGCCGCTCAACGCCACCATGACCCAGACCGGATCGAACCTTTTTTCCAAAAAGCGGCGCAATAGCCACAAGCTCAACAAGCTGTAAAAGATAAACGCGAACAATACGCCCCGCCCGTGAATCGGTAAGCGCCCATGGGAGTCGTGATTGCCTTCTTTTATCACATAGATGGTATGGGCAACAAACACAAAAGGCGCCTCCAGCAGCGCAACGCCATAGCTGTATTTTGTAAAAATTTTGTTGGTGCCAGGAAAAGGGGTGAAAATATCGCTGCTCGGTTTGTAATTGGCGAAACTGCCGCTAAAAAACGGCGCCGCTATGTACATATAATAGCCTTCTCTATCACTCTTGAAGATGAGATCAGGGTATTTCTGTTGGTTCAATCCTGCGATTATTGTAAAAACAACCAGCAGTGGAAAGTACCACCGCAGCAGAAACTTTTTTATGGAAAATCGTTGGTTTGACATGTAGTGCGCGGTAATTCGTTGGGTTAATTGTGTGCAACTAGGGGTACTCAGATTTATTTTTCCCGGTAAGAGATCACCCACAACCCGAAGGTGGTGAACAGGCCATTGATCAATATGGTGAGAAACCCGACATCAAAACCAGCCCAGGTTTTGGAGGCGTATTCAAAGCAAAAAGTCAGCAGTGGCGCAGCAAGGCAGACGTGCAGCGCGTAACGGTCGCGAATTTTCAGATCGGTGAATAGGCCAAACATGAAAAGACCGAGCAAAGGCCCGTAGGTATAACCCGCTATTTTGAAGATGAGTGAGATGACCGCCGAATTGCTCAGAACATTGAGTATCAGAATAATAAGCACAAACAATCCCGAAAAGCCGAGGTGTACGAGCGTGCGGGTTTTGCGCTGTTTTTCTTCCCTAGCGCGATCGTGGGCAAGCCGGTCTTCTTCGTATGTGAAGGATTGAGCCTCCGCAAGTTTCCCTTTTTCAAAGTTCAAAAAATCTACGCAAAAACTCGTGGTAAGCGCGGTAAGTGCCGAATCGCTGCTGGCGTAAGTGCTTCCGATAAGGCCAAGGATAAAGAAAATGCCAGCCACCGCATCCAAATGCCCAAAGGCTATTTTGGGGAAAAGATGGTCTGTGCGTGCAGGGATTTCGAGGCCAATGGAGCCAGCGTAGAGGTAAAGTAAGGCCCCGAGCACAAGAAAAAGGAAGTTGATGACCACGAGATAAACGCAGAATACGAGCATGTTTTTCTGTGCTTCCCGGATGTTTTTGCAGGCCAGGTTTTTCTGCATCAAATCCTGGTCAAGCCCAGTCATCGCAACGGCGATGAGGGCTCCGCTCACAAATTGCTTCACAAAATGGTTGGGATCGCTAAAGAAATTGTCGAAGAAAAATATTTGCCCGTAACGGCTGTCCATCACGCTGGAAAAGATGTCCAATCCGCCCAAATTCAGTGATTTCCCGATGGTCCAAACTGTGAATACCAAGGCTGCAAGGAAAAAGGTGGTCATGATCGAGTCCGTCCAAATGATGGTCTTTAGCCCTCCCTTGAATGTGTAGAGGTAAATCAAGGCCAACATCAACACCACAGTGACGACAAAAGGAACCCCCATCGGGCCAAAGACAAACAACTGCAAAACGCTGGCTGCCAGGAACATCCGCGCCGCCGAACCCAAGGTGCGGGAGAGCAGAAAAAAACCGGCCCCGGTTTTATAAGACCACCATCCAAACCGCTGTTCCAGATATCCGTAAATACTCGTCAGGTTCAAACGATAGTACATCGGCATCAACACGGTCGCGATAAAAAGGTAGCCCAGCAAATAACCCATCACGACTTGCATGTAGGAGAATGCCATGTTCAGGCCCGTGCCACCCACCGCGCCGGGGATGCTGATGAACGTGACCCCGCTGATGCTCGTACCTATCATCGCGTAGGCCACCACATACCAGGGCACCTTGCGGTTGGCTAGAAAAAAACCTTCGTTGCTGGTATTGCGACCAGTGAACCAAGCCACGCCCACGAGCATGGCGAAATAGAGGAAAAGTATGATTACTACGAAGGTGGGTGTTAGCTGAGTCATCTTTTATTGCGTTCCTTGGCAGGGACAAAGGTTGGCAAAAGTAATCTTTTCCCAATTCTTCCTATTTTTGTCGTGCCAACTGCTACGGCACCTGATTATGAACGAAGCATCTGTACTGCCATTCCCCATCTCCTCGAAGAGCGACTCGAACTCGGCACGGGCGAGCTGCGCTTTCCTGCCTCCCTCGAAGAGTTTGCCGATTTGCTTACTTATCTCTAAACCTATACCGCAGCCCAAGGCTAAACATGTTTGCATTACCGAGATAAGCAGAAAAGCCTCCATTTATGCCCGTTTTGCCAAACGGAAACTGCCCTGCAAGATTGAACGCGCTTTCGCCAACACTGGTAACGGCCATTCCTGCCCGCAAAAGGCTGTTGCCACTTGGGTCGTTGAATCCCAGGTTCAGGAAACCAAAGGAAAATACAGGTTCGTTGGCAAGTCCAAGCATAGGCTCGTCATAGAATCTAAAATCTACGAAATAGCGGTCGAGGCGACCAATACGGAGCGACGCAGAGAGCAGGAAATCATTTTGGGAGGGGTAATCCCCTACATAGGCAGGGAAATTACGATGTCGGTTGAAAAGCCCCAGTGACGCTCCAATAACCTTGCTGCTGGCCCTACCATGTAGCCCAAAAGAGGTGTATCTGTAATTGCTGTCTTCATTGTTGTTCTCGTCGGTACTTGCATTGCCAAAAGTCCCTCTCAACCCGAATTGCAGTTTCGTCCATCCGCGCTGCCAGTTGGCATTGACCTCCGCACCTGCTGAATTTGTTTTTACTTTATCTTCGCTTACCACATTTCCATCGCAATCGCGGCTGATGTCCTTGTAACTGCCGAACGAGCCAGCAGCACCCACTTCCATCCACTGTTTCCATTCGCCTGGTAAAGCTTTGTTTGGAATACTATCTATTGGGTTGATCATCAGTACAATTGCAGTAGCCGACAATAAGGAAGCAGGTGCCAACACGGACCGCCCGGTGCTATGTTCCCGCCACAACTGCCGCCCCAACAATACCAATGCCGGCACACACGAAACCAGGATCACCATGGCCTCGTCGAGCGTCATCAAATCGCGCAGCAGGAAACCGAATAATGTAATGCCGCCGAGCGCATAAGCCAATTGGGCAGTTCCCACGCTTGGGACTTCCTGCGAAGGTGCTTTGCTGTTTTTTTGCTGAAAAAATTGAAGTGTCAAAAAGCCTGCAAAACTCACAAGGGCCATAAGCAACACGACCCATTGTCCCATTTTTAGCCCGCCCCAGATTATACCGAATGAACCCCGGTTGGTTGCCACATCTCGCAGGAATTCAATGCCAAATCGTTGGAAAGTCAATAAAGCAAACCCTAGAAAAGCAAGTGCGCCGGGGCGCGTGAATCGTTTCCTGAAATGCCATAAAAAGATGAAAATGAGCAAATTGCCCCCTATCAACAATAACTGAATCGGGAAAAGGAGGGTAGTGCTCGTTGCCCCTTCAATCAGAATTCCAGACTGTAATTGTTGCATATAGGCAGGGGTTCCATGCCCATAAGAAATGCCCCAATTCGAGTCAGTTGGGATGCCGTAGCAACAACCTGCCAACAGACAACCTACGCGCCCCGAAACGGCCGCAAGTGGCAGACCGAGCATCAGCACATCGGCCAAACCCGCTGGAAGCCGCCACCAGCGCTGGAGCACAAAATAGACCAGCACCAGAAGCACCAAGCCACCCATTATTGTTTTGCCGGGCAAGTCTGGCAAGCCGCTGCCCGTCAGCGCATGAACCCAATCTTGCCCTGTCCACGCCCCAAGACGAGAGCCGATTACGATGCTGGTGTTCAGGATGGCCACCACCGTCAGTACCGTGACGATGGGGAATTGGCGTTCGCGGGCGACTTTCCATTGGGCCGCCAGTGCCAGCGCGGGGGCCAGGATGATGGCAAGATTCCAGGCCAATGCGGCATCTACGTCGCTGGGTTTCCACAAAATGACGGTGCTGAATGCCCCGATGACCAATGCTAAAGCAAAAAAGATGGGCGAAAGCGTAAGAAGTCTTTTCATGATATTAGCTGCAATGATAGGAAACGAGCCAGATGAGAACAGCAGAAGCAGGAAAATTCTGGTGCTTCGGAATGGCATAGGAACGCGGCACCAATAAGTTAGTCATTTTAGGTCAAGCATTTTTTCATCAGACAACACTATTTTTCTGCGAATAGTGGGGCTATTTAAAGAAAAATAGCGGCCGTATGATGGAACAAAGGATGGCATCAAATGACTAAGTTATTGGTGCCGCGTTCCATAGGCTGTAAACTTACGATCAATTTCCAAAAATCGCACTTTCGGATTTGCAGAGAAGTTTTGCAAATCATGCCAACTTGGATACATTCGCCTCAGATTTCACCCGATTAAAAATTTTTTTCCCCATGAAAAGAACAGTCTGCATTTTTCTCTCCACCGCCATTTGGCTTTCATGCTGCGCTATTTCCAATGCTCAAAGCCTGCGTTTTGGAATAAAAGCGGGGGCTGGGGTAGCTAAGTTTGACTACGAGCCGGAAGCTCCTATTGATTCGCTGGATTTTTTCGAAAATTATTATGGGCCAAGGTTTGATGCCAACAGCTCCTACAAGCTTAGCTATGCGCTCGCCGGGGTATTGGAATATGATCTGTCAAAAGCCTTTGTGTTGTCGTCGGGTATTCAAGCCAACTTGAAATTTTCTAACTTTAAAGTTCAATCAGGCTATGCCAAAGATGAGAACAAATACCGGTTCAACGTCCTTTACCTCCAATTGCCAGTAACAGTTCATTATCGTACGGGCAAGCTGTTTTTAGGTGCGGGTGGCTATGCTGGCTGTGCCATCTCAGGCAAGTATAAAAATGAGGTACAGAACGATAAACCCGAATATCGAGATTTCGACGGTAGTCTCAAATTCGGAAACGACCCGGAGGAATCGAACCTGCAAAGGTTTGACTATGGTGTCCGGGGAGAAGTAGGCTATGGTTTTAAGCGGCTGCGCCTAAGCCTGACGTTTGACCAAGGTATCGCGAAATTGAAAGCGTCTAATGGCGACCCCATCTCTCAGATCAATTATTCGCCGTATGAAAAAGGAACGCTTCGCAATCAGGCTATATATGCTACGGCCACATATTACTGGCTGGCGAAGTAGGCTTTGGGGTATTGAGATATTGAGATATTTGAATATCCCAATATCCCAATATCCCAATACCCCCCGCTCACTCCTCCACCAGCCGAAGCCCACTGCGCCGATCCGTGTTTTTGGTCTTTTCGCGGCGGCGTGAAGTGATTTTTATATCGCCCCGATTGTCGGCCCATGAACCTCCGCGCAGGGCTTTTTTCTCGCTGCTCGGAGCTGGACAGTTGAGGTAAGGAGGGTAGGGGGCCAGGCACCATTCCCACACATTGCCGCTCATGTCGAAAATGCCGAGTTCGTTGGCGCGTTTGGTGCCTACTTCATGGGTTTTTTCCTGGACGATGTTGAACCAGGCTACGCTGTTGGGATCGCTGCTGCCGCTATATTTTGTCATTTTGGAAGCACCTGCTCCAAGCGCAGCCCATTCCCATTCGGCTTCGTAGGGCAAACGGTAGCGTTTCTTGTTCTGCTGTGAGGCTTTTTGGATGAATTCCTGCACATCATTCCAAGAGACTCTTTCTACGGGGCATTCCGGGCAGTTGGAATGGAATGAAGGGTCGCGGCCCATAATGCTCCACCAATCGGCTTGCGTGATTTCGTATTTGCCGATTTTGAACTTCTGGATTTTTACGCTCGTGCCTTCGGGACAATCGCCCTTGTCAACCTTCAGCTTTCCGCTCGGTACCGACACCATCTCGAAACCGGATTTCCGTTTTTTCACTTGCTTATCCGGTTCGGGATCAGGGATGATCAGGGACGGTTTTTGGATAGGCGGATCAGGTTTTGGCTTGGGCTTGGGTTTGGGCTTGGGCTTGGGTTTAGGCTTAGGCTTGGGTATTGGCTTCTCTTTTATTTCTGGTTTAGTCTCTGTGGTAGGGGTTGTATCTATCTGAACCTGCACGGAATCTTCTTTTTCATAAATGGATTTTGGCTCCAAACCCTCTGCTTCTATTGGCAGGTTTTCCAAGTTTTTTATACTGTCAATTTTGAACCGTGCTTCTTCGATATGCAAACCGTCGGGGTATGCGAGCAGGTAGGTTTCAAAACTGTTGCGCGTGTGCGTTTGCAACGTTTCCCTCCAGAAAGCCCGGTCATCGTCGCCCGGTTTTTTGCCGCCAAGCCAAGATGGGGTTGGGATAAAGCCGAGCTGCATTCCCACAAAAGCAAAAATGCCGCCCGCTACTACCAATGCAAGCACCAGGGGCAAGACATATTTTTGCTTTGAACGGTTCTTTGAAGCGGTAGACACGGGAACATTGCTGTAAGAAAACACATACCCGGATCCTTGAAACGGAGCGCTTTCGCCTTCTGGCACAGGTTCAGCCACCACGGTGATTACCTCTTCGAGCACGATTTCTTTGATGCGCTCTTTGTCGTTGATGAGTTCTTTGACAGAGACTTTCAACACCAACGGCATGGTGCCAACCACGAGCGGTTTCACAAAGAAAATCCATTCGGTGTAATCGTTTTTCTCCAAGAACTGCTCCACCGAATTGAGTTTGCGGATTGCGAAGCAGGGTGTTTCATTGGGGTCAAGCAGTTCCACTTCCATCACTTCTGATACGCGCACATCCTTCACTACGGTATCTTTTGTGAGTTCAATATTGCGCACCACCGTGTCCACATCGAAGGCCAGGCGCACCACACACTTGTGTTCTTCTTCCACTTCCATCGTATGCGGGATGCGGTAAAGTATACTGCCTGATTTGTCTTCCACACTGCTTTCGGCAGTTTTTGGGTCAAAATCTTCCAATTGGAGGCCATCAATCAGATCCAGCACATCTGCGGTGATGCGGTTGTAAGCGCGGTCTAGGTCTTCTTGGGAGAGCAGGCCACGTATGCGGTCTTTGTTGACAGCATTAAGCCGGGTTTCTAACTGAAAAACGGCGTTGTATTTCTCCGTCTGTTCCGGGAGGGCGTTTTTCAAAGCAGTCAACACGGAGAAAACCCCTTTGTCGGGGTCAGGCAGGATATCGCGAAGCGAGCGCTGTAGTTCGGTGAGCTCGGCAGATGTAGTCATGGGGGCGAGTTTTAGGTTGCAAACTTCGCATTTCCTTTCTAAACCTGCGATAAAAATGCGGTAAAATCCGAGATCGTCTTTCGCATTGACCTTTATTGGACATTATTAATATTTATTTACGCGTTGGCATTTCGACTGCTCTGACTTTTGTGTACTCAATATTAAAATTTTAAAAAAGATCAGTATGAAAATTGCAGTCATTGGTGGAGGAGTATCCGGCCTGTCGGTAGCGTACTTTCTACAATCTAAAAACATTGATTTTGTCCTTTTTGAAAAGGAAAAACATTTGGGAGGAAATGCCCATACACGAAAAATTATCCATAACAATAAGGAAAAATTCGTGGATATGGCCGTGAATGATTTTAATCCAAAAACTTATAAAACGCTTATAAACTTATTGAAGAAAACAAATTCTTCAACTGGTCAAGTAAAGGTGAACACTACATTTTTTTCACCCAACAGTTTTTTATTTAAAGAAAGCGAGTTGAATGACACGGAATTGGTAGAAAACATTCATAGATTTAAACACGAAGCGGTAGAAGTTTTATTCAATAAAGATTTTAGATGGCATAGTGTAAAGGAATATTTTGAGGAAAAAGGGTATTCGCAAAAATTCCTGTCAAAATATCTTTATCCGCGCATTCAAGGTTTGTTTTTTTATCCACCAGAGGGTTTGGAGAATCTTCCGGTAAGTTTTGTGATGAATTTTTATTCATTGCAATGTGGCTTTAAATACAATGAAAATCCATCGTCAAGTCGTTTCAATTTTAAAAATGGCGCCAGCAGTTGGATTGAAAACCTTGCTAAATCAATTCCATCTCAAAATATAATCAAGTCGGAAAGTCCAAAAATTGTAAAATCAGAAAAGGGCTTTAAGATATACTATTCGAATGGGGAAGTATTGGTGGATAAATTAGTCTTTGCCTGCCACGCAGACGATTTGTGTCGCCAATACGCTGCAATACTTTCTGAAAAACAATATCAGATACTCTCTAAAATTAAATATGCTAAAATGCAGGCTGTAGCACATTTCGATATAAACTACTTGCCCGTCAAGAAGACTGATTTTTCAGCCTATAATTGCCTGGTAAAGGATGTTTCGGAAGATAAAAACAACATTTATTTTGTTGGTGGTTATACAAACGGAATTGGCCTGCATGAAAACAGCTTGTGGTGACATTATATCGCCGTAATAATGCCACCGCTACGCGGTTCTGAAAAACATTTAACGCTGACGCTACCATAATGTCGCCGCGATGCGGCTTTTTTTTTGAAATGGCGGATTCAGGTTAGACATTCATAGCAAATGATTCAAATGCTCTACAATACGAAGGCCCTCCCGGATTTCCGGGAGGGCCTTCGCATGTATGCCTTTCACCGATTCAGGGTATGGGGTGATTTTTCTAAAATCCCGGTTAAGGGTGTTTTCCGGGCCATGGGCTTAGGCTGACCTTTGTCCTATCAATTCAAAATTTAAAATCTAACTCATTATGAAAGCGATTCTTTTTTCCGCCTTGGTGCTCTTTTCATCCCAATGCCTGTTAGCTCAAATTCAGAACGCAGCCACCAAAGACTTCAGGTATGTCAGTTTGGGTGTCGAAAGGGTTCAAGAAGGGGGGGCGTTCCATTTGTCATACAATAGAATCCGGGCCAACAACAAATATTTTTCTGTGGGTCTTGTAGTACAAAAACAGATTCCAGCGAATTTGCCAGCCGACTATTATGGAGGAAGAGATTTTTGGGGAAATCGAGACAATTATCCCTTCAATTCCGCGACTTACTTTTCTTTAGGGTATGGCAAAGTCATGCCAACTAAAACTCGACTTTGCCGGTTTATCCTGAGTGGCAAGGCCCTGCTGGGGTGGAGCTCAAAACCCGTCAACTTTGAAAAAATACAAAAAAATTACGCTCCGGGGTTTGAGGGAGTTTTTGAGGCGCTTTTTGATACAAAACCGAATTACAGTTTCCAGAAAAAAAAGCAGATAGCCGTGGGTGTGATGCTGAATCCAAAAGTGGATTTCCCGCTGTTGAGAAAAGTGGGCATTTCGGTCGGCCCAACTTTGAGTCTGAGCACTTCTGGCACAACTTATGGCCTCGAAACCGCGCTGAATTTTGGGCGTGTGCGAGGCAAGCTTAAAAAGTGATAAATCTTTTGGTTACGCAATCACGGGTTAAAGGCCCTATCAGAGAGGCATTTAACCCGCATTCGCATTGCTTAGTCATTCAATTTCAACACTTTCAAAAAGGCCTCTTGCGGCACTTCCACATCGCCAAACTGCTTCATGCGCTTTTTGCCCTCTTTTTGCTTTTCCAGCAGTTTGCGTTTCCGGGAGATGTCGCCCCCGTAACACTTGGCCGTCACGTCTTTGCGAAGGGCGGAGATAGTTTCGCGGGCAATCACTTTTTGGCCTATGGCGGCCTGGATGGCGATCTGGAATTGCTTACGGGGCAGGAGATCTTTGAGTTTTGCGCACATCCTGCGGCCCATGTACTCCGCTTTGGAGCGGTGAAAGAGCGCCGAGAGCGCATCTACCGGCTCGTTGTTGAGCTTAATGTCCAGTTTCACCAAATCCGTATCGCGGTAGTCGAGAATATGGTAGTCGAAGGAGGCATAGCCCCGGGTAATGGATTTTAATTTGTCGTAAAAGTCGAATACAATTTCAGCCAGCGGCAGGTGGAAAATGATTTCCAAGCGCGTAGGCGTGAGGTAATGTTGCTTAATCAGGATGCCCCGTTTTTCGAGGCAAAGCGTCATGATATTGCCGATATATTCGGGCTTGGTAATTACCTGGGCATAGATGTAAGGCTCCTGAACACTTTGCAAATGGTTGGGCTCTGGAAGTTCGGTGGGCTGGTGTACTGTGAATTGGTTGCCCTTCATGTCCGTGGCCCTGTAGGGCACGTTCGGCACTGTGGTGATGATGTCCTGGTCGAATTCGCGATAAAGCCGCTCCTGCACAATTTCCATGTGCAACATGCCTAAGAATCCGCAACGAAAACCAAAGCCAAGGGCGGTAGAGGTTTCAGGCTCCCACACCAAGGATGCGTCGTTGAGTTGCAGTTTTTCCAGTGCGTCGCGCAAATCCTCAAAATCATCATTGTCCAGTGGATACACGCCGGCAAAAACCATGGGCTTTACCTCTTCAAAACCTTTTACGCCTTCAGTACATGGCCTTGCAACGTGGGTAATTGTATCCCCCACTTTGATCTCCTTACTCACTTTGATGCCTGTGATGACGTAGCCAACATCGCCCGTGCTTATTTCAGTTGCTTCAAATTGGCCCATGCGCAGCACACCCACTTCTTCGGCCACTACTTCTTTCCCGGTATTGAAAAACTTGATTTTGTCTCCTTTTCTCATCGAACCATTCATCACACGGACGTAGGCAACGATGCCGCGGTAGGAGTTGAACACCGAGTCGAAAATCATGGTCTGAAGCGGTGCATCGGGGTCGCCATTGGGCACTGGCACGCGGTCTACAACAGCGGCCAAAATTTCTGGAATTCCGATGCCTGTTCGGCCTGAAGCGGAAATAATGTCTTCCCGCTTGCATCCTATCAGGTCCATTATTTGGTCTTGTGCTTCCTCGACATTTGCACTTTCCATGTCCACTTTATTCACAATTGGGATGATTTCCAGGTTGTGATCAACTGCCAGATACAAGTTGCTAATCGTTTGAGCCTGAATTCCTTGCGAGGCATCCACGAGTAAGAGTGCGCCTTCACAAGCGGCGATAGAACGGCTCACCTCGTAGGAAAAATCCACGTGACCGGGCGTATCAATCAGGTTGAAAATGTATTCTATGCCATTGGCCGGATGCACATACTTCATCTGAATGGCGTGGCTCTTGATGGTGATGCCGCGCTCACGTTCGAGGTCCATATTGTCGAGCGCCTGGTCTTGCATATCGCGCTTGCTGATGGTGTTGGTGTACTCCAACAGGCGGTCGGCAAGGGTGCTTTTCCCGTGGTCAATGTGTGCGATAATGCAGAAATTACGTATGTTCTTCATAAAGTGATAAAGTGATAAAGCGATGAAGTGATGGGCGAGTGATGGACTTTAAATCACTTTATTATTTCATCGCTTCATCACTTCATGAAAACGGGCGCAAAGGTACTTCAAATTGCGCTTTTCGAGGGTGTTTTTCCAATGTTTGTAAAGAATTTGCAGGGAAAAAAAGAGGAGGCTTGGCGGTTCAAGCACCAAGCCTCCTCTTGTAATTATGACTCTTTTGCAAGGGTATGTTTTGACAGGATTTACAAGGTTTACAGGATTTTTCTTCGAAAAATGGGCGTAAATCCTGTAAACCTTGTAAATCCTGTCAGAAACTCCTAAAAGACATAGTTCACCGACAAGTTAAATCGATAGCCGGGTAATACTGCTCCTGGAGTATGTACCCTGATTTTATCGCCGTCTATGGCAGCAGAAAGTTTCGAACCAATTATCGGAATATCTTCCACTGCCTTTTGGACTTCGTCTCGGAAAGCGGCTACATCGTTGTTAGGGTCGTTGCTGGAGTAGCTCAGTGTTCCGCGCATCCACTTGAAATCCAGGCCCACAAAGGTTGCGTCCATCGTAACATGGTCGCCGAGACGGAACTGAACGCCCATGGCGCCTCCAAGACCGATGCCGTTAATAGCACCTTTGAAGGTTGTGGAGTATTGACTTTCATTCATTTGTGTGGTTCGGGCCAGCGAAAAATGATTGTAACGAGCATAGGGTGCGAGGTAAAATCCACGCGGTGCGTTGCCTCCCAGGTAAAAACGGTTTTCGAGCACTGCACCAAAGGAAGTGTAGCGGTTTTTCACTGTTTTGCCTTCGCCACTCAGGTCAAATGTGTTTTCCAAAAGGTTGGGCATTTTGGTGGAACGGGGAATCCCAACCAGCAGCGAGAGCGATTTGTTGGAAGCATAGGCCCATTCACCACGGACATTGATCTTGCCGCTTGGCAGCAGCAGGCTGAACGGTGCGAGGCCGACGGACCATTTTTGTTCAGGCGAGTCGTCGTAAGCCCGGCGGTTTCGGTTGTTTTGTGCAGAAATGGTTGAAAAAGTAAAAGCGCATAGCGCGAGGGCAAGCAGAATTGGTTGGACCTTCATGTTGAAATATTTTGGAGCCTAAACGGAGCGGGGGTGTTAGGGATTGGTGAAGAGGCGTTAAGGGCATCGTAAACTTCAAATCCTCCCCGACACGATCTCCAATATCTCCTGCTCCATCACATCGGCTGCGTCGGCCATTTTTTTTCCTTCGGTCAATACCTCCTCAGCGTATTCCTTGTCATTCAACCCGGAAGTGTTGACTTGTACGTTCATGTATGCCCCGCGTACAGCGGCACGGGCACACAATGCGCCCACACCCGCATCTGTTATTGAATTCGGGTTGCCCGTTTCGACCATTTGTTTGATAAGCGGAAAGGACTCGAAGGCAAGTTTCATCACTTTGAAAGGCACCTCGATGGCCTTTCGTGTAGCCGCCTGAATGGCCGCTTTTCTGGCCGTTTTTTCCTCCGGTGTAGTATTGGGTAAGCCGAATGCCGCCATAATTAGTTTGAAAGCATCAGTGTCTTCATCTACTGTACGGAGCAGCGCGTCTTTGATTTTTTGGCCGCGTTCGGCGGCGTCGGAAAATTCCTCCCATCGCTCGTCCCAACCGCGCTTGTGGCTGCTGAGGTTGGCGACCATGGTAGCGAGCGAGGCGCCCAAAGCACCTACGTACGCACTGATAGAGCCACCACCGGGAGCGGGACTTTCGCTGGCTGTCTCGTTGGCAAAGGCTACTAAATCCATCTTTACCAACTTGTTAGCGTTCGCTGGATCGCCTTTTTCGAGATTGTACTCGATTATTTTTTGCTGCGGATCGAAAGCTGCGAGTTCGTCCAGGCCCATAGACTTGACGGCGATTTTCAACAATTCTGCTTCGCCCACACCCACACTCCGTTGTTGTTTTCTCAAGAAATATTTGCCAGCTTCAAGCATTACCCCGAGCGGCACCAAGCCTACGAGTTCGGAGCCAGTGACGCGCATCCCACGGCGGTCGGCGCTTTTTCGGCATTCCTCAAAAGCAAGGTGCAGCGGCGTAGCGCGTATGTCTGTAATATTCATCGAAACTTGTGCAACGCCGTATTCCTCAATGTACCAACCGATGGCTTTCACCCCTTTCAAAGTGCCAGCTTGGCGGAGGGGTTCACCAGAGGCGTCTTTCATGGGCTTACCTGTGGCGGGGTCGTTGAGCACACGACCATTTTCACGCACGTCGAAGGCCACGGAGTTGGCACGACGCACAGAAGTAGTATTTAAATTGACGTTGTAGGCAATCAAAAAATCGCGCGCACCTATGACCGTCGCGCCACTTTTCGCATTGAATTTGGCCGGGCCGAAGTCGGGCTTCCAATCCGGATTGGCCAATTTTTCCGGCAAGCCCTCGTACTCGCCAGCACGGATGACCGCCAAATTCTGTCGTTCCGGGCTGCTGGCAGCGGCCTCGTACAGGTAAATGGGCAAATTGAGTTCGCGGCCCACGCGCTCACCAAGGCGGCGCGCCCAGTCCGCCGTTTCTTCCATAGAAATGTTTGCGATGGGGATAAGCGGGCAAACATCAGTGGCGCCCATGCGCGGGTGTTCGCCCGTGTGCTTGCTCATGTCAATTGCCTCACAGGCTTTCCGAATGGCCTGAAAAGCGGCCTCGGTCACAGCCGCTGGCTCGCCCACAAAGGTGACAACGGTTCGGTTGGTAGCCGCACCGGGGTCTACATCGAGGAGTTTCACCCCCTCTACCGCTTCGATGGCATCGGTGATTAGTTTGATGACGGCGGGATCACGGCCCTCTGAGAAATTGGGGACGCATTCGATGAGTTGTTTCATGGGGCGAAAGTAGAATCGAATTTACGATTTTGGATTTACGATTATTTTGATCCGAAAAAGGCACGATTCATCCCTTCTTCGAATCAAAATAATCGTAAATCGTAAATCGTAAATCCAAAATCCAAAATCTTAAATCGTTAACGCTTATTCCCGTAACCCAGCACCCAGCCGACCACGCCGCCGACGATACCTCCAACCACGCCATTGACGAGCGGGTCAACGATGAGGCCCATCGAGCCGGTCCAGAGGTTGAACATGCTGAACATGCTCAAATCAAAACTCAACGCAATCAAAAGCGTAATAATAGCCCCTGCCATAGCCCCGTCCTGGAAGGTGGAGATATTGGCATAACGACTGTAAATCCAGGCTAATAAGAACCCATAGACCAGGTTGCTAGCAATCATTGCCCACATGACCATGTCTTCAGGCCTTTTCATGGCGGCCGTGCCTTCGGCTGTCATCATGGATTTGTAATAAGGGTCGAGAAGCATACCGAAAACGACCCATCCAACTAAGAATGAGACGACGCCTCCAGCCAGCGCGGCAAGTAAAACTTTGGTGTTCATAACGTTTTGTAATTGATGAAAAAATGGTGAAAAGTGATGGTCTTTTCAGGCTATTTTCTTGGAAACGTTTTGATTATGGCCGAAAGCGAGAAAGGATTGTCGGGCAAATGTAGAAACCGCCGATTTAATTTCTAATTTTTATCAAGAAAAAGTAACAGGTTAGGGTGGAACACGGATTGCACGGATAAGGCACGGATTTTCACAAATTTCTATTTTGACAGGACAAAATCCTTTTAATCTGTGTCTTATCCGTGCAATCCGTGTTCCACCCCAATCAGCTACTGCAACTGGATATAACCAAAACTTATGGGGCAGCGAAATCGTACCAACTTGGTATCTTGCCCGCCGTTGGCGTCAAAGACTTATTCACCTTTGGCAACCCTTCGACAAACAAAGGCCAAAGAGGCCAAAACTCACACGAAAATTGACAGAATACATGAAAAAATCCTTCCTCATTCTGGCTGCTTTTGCCGCTTTCTCTACCGCTGCAATCGCACAGCAGACAGCAAAACTCCCTCGCCTGTTCCTCGACATACCCATCGTACATCTTGCTGCTCCCGACGTGACGCTGGTGGGCAACCGCCTTGGCGTTGGTGTTGCCACCGCCATGAACGTGGCCACACACTGGAGTACCGCCCGCATCGGAGGCGGGGCCGTTTTTAGCATGGACCCACAATCAAGAGAAGTACAGGAAACCTTTGTTACTACCCCATACATGTTGTTCGAAGTCGGTGCAGGAAAGTACCGCACCAACGGCAACCAATGCAGCAAGACCAAGGCTAAGGCTTTTACGGCAATGGCCAAGGCAGGAATTCGCTACGCATTTATAACCGAGGCACTGGAGCCTGAAGGCGAAGTGCCAGAGAAGTTTGACGTTACCGTTGGTGCTGAACTTGGCTATTTCTTTATCCGCGACGTGTTCAAAAATACAGAGGTTTTTCTCGACGGCTACTATCACGTTAATTCAAAAATTATCTCCGCCAATTTTGGCTTCAAGATGTTCCTGAACCTTCGTGCAGATCGAGATCGATAAGTTTCAAGTAGCAGGTTAAAAGAGGAGTGCCTTCCTCTTTTAACTTGCCACTTGAAACTTGTTGCTCATAAACCAAAATCCTACCCAAGTCACGAGTGCCAGCCCCGCTACTAAATACCAAAGTACATGGTATCCCCATGCTGTTATGACTTGAGTACCCAAAAACGGTGCAATGATGTTTGCCACGGAATACGACATCGTGTAGAGCGCCATATACTGGCCCTGTTTGCTGCCTTCTGAGCGGCCAAATACATAATTGCTGCTGAATGGCATTACGAACATTTCGCCAAATGAAATGACCAATGTGAACAACAGGGCTGCCACAATACCCGCTGGGAGCAGACAAACAGCAAAAGAAATGGCATACAAAATCAATCCAAACCGCACATAACCCAATGCTGGTGCGCGGCCTTCGAGGCGATGCACGAGCGGCATTTCTATAAAGAACACCATCAATCCGTTTAGTGCCAACATTTTCCCGATCTGCCCCTCCGACCATCCGTATGTTTTTTCCCAAAACAGCGGTATGGTCCATAAAATTTGCATAAAAACTACCGCACCCAACATAGTCAGCAGCACAAACAACAGGAAATTGTGGTCGCGGTATGGCGAGATGCTGACAGTTTTGGGCACTTCCGTCTCTTCGCTGTTGTGCGTCAAAGATTGCTTCGTCTTCTTCGGCAACAGCCACAGAAGTGTCAGGGATGCTGCGATGCAGGTAAGCCCGTCCACCCAAAAAAGCAATTCCCAGCCAAATGCTACCAGCATGCCGCCCAAAGCGGGCGCGAGCGTCCAACCGAGGTTCACCGCCATGCGGTAAAGTGAAATGGAGCGCGTGCGCGTTTCGGGTTCGCAATGTTGGGCCATTGCTACGGAGTTGGCCGGGCGGAACACTTCCGATGAAAAGCTCATGGCATACACCGCCAGTCCCATGATCCAGATATCACGAACCTGCATCATCATCAAAAGCACTGCGCCATTGAGCAGCAGGCTCCAAAATTGCACTGGGTAATAACCGAATTTGTCGGTGAGTTTGCCACCCACGAAGGCACCAGTGAGTGCTCCTACGCCAAAACACATCATGACATAACCCGCCTGCTCCAGGGGGTATCCCAATTTTTTGGTCATGTAAATGGCCAAAAACGAGATGACAAATGCCCCGCAACGGTTTACAAGGCTCACAATTGAAAGATACCAAATGACGCGCGGGATGCCTCTGTACGATTCGAGCCAGTGAGTGTAGAATTTTTGCAGCATAGCAGTAGAATTTCTGACGAATCTGAATAAGCGAAATGAGGCAGAGAAGGTTTCAGTGGGGCGAAATTTATTTTGCCATTTTGCCTTCTGCAGTAAAATAAGATACTGTACGCCGCGAAATGAATTTCGTGCTACCAAATAAAAGACGCCGGCTGCTTTTCAGCAGCCGACGCCGTTCATACAATAGAATGGATTGCTAATTTTGATTGGTCAACTGTCCCGGATACTTCGGGAAAAATTCTGGTGCGAATGTCGAAACTTCATACATAAGCGCAAACATTTCTCTGCAAAATCTACTGAACAGGGCGCAATAAATAACGGACAGCTCGGAAGCGATTGGCCCAAAGCGCCATATCTACCACTATAGCGGTACGATCATCCAGCGGCAATGTTCCGTATTTGTGTTTCAAATCAAGATAATGCCGCAGGCACACGCGGGAAATGCTGACCAGGTAATGAACAGCATGCAAAGCAGTTTCCACTTGGACACAAGCATAATCTGTATTGCGAAGCGCCAGATTTGTGGCCGCTACTTGTTCTTCAAATATTTTTACCAATAGTTCAATTTCACCTCGTTCGGAAATGAAAGAAGTCAAAGTGACAGTGCCCGCTTGTCGGTCGTGCCACAGGTCAAAAATGTCATCGCAAAATTGAATCAGACAACCAAACTGGTACAAGGCTTTTTCCTCCTTTTCAGAAAGTGGGTGACTCAAAACGCTGCGAAAAAGCAAGACAGAGTTACCCCCCTTTTCCGCCATGATTTTTTTCAATATCCCAATATCCCAATATCCCCCCTCCTTCGTCGAGGCTTTGGCGGGTAAAAATATCCCAAACTCCTGCCTTCCAGCAGTTTCCACGTTGAACACCAGGTGCATGTACGCTCGAAATTGCCCTAATCTCTCTCCGGGCAAAGCCACATAGATATTGTGGAGCAAGTGGGTGGCCAGCCCACGTTGGTCGGCAACCAATCCGAAGGCTTCGGGGTTGTTTTGCCATAGTACGCCAGGGTCGTCGTCCCGGCCAAATGCATCCACGAGATCGTCGAAGGAATATGCCAGCGCAGAAAGATTGGTGAAAAGATGTTTCTCGTGCCGGGATCGAGGCTGGTTGCGGAGGCAGCACATCAAAACGGCGAGGTAGGTGGTGCCGTAGAAATAGTGCCTCAAGCGACACTTTTCTTTGGAATCCATCACAAATCCTTCTGGCAAATCGAGCGAGCGCATCGCCTGCCATCGGAAATGCCAGGCTGCTCGGCCAAATGCCAAAAAGAGCCAGAGGGTGGCACGGAAAAGGGGTGGGATATTCACCATTGATTAAACCGCAAAATGTAAAACAGGAGAACCGCAAAATGTAAAACCGAGATGCCAGATTGTGTAATGTGGATGGTTTTAAATTTTGCGGCTCCTGTTTTACATTTTGCGGTTTTTGACAATATTAACCAATCACCGAGCGGTCTTTGGAAAGGTGTTGTGCGTACATCATGGCCGCGCCAGCGAGCGCCAGGTCTTTGAACAACAGAAACTGTGCACTGATGCTCCCCCCCATAGCGCCAGGCAGGTGTACCAATGCTACCATGACCAGCAGGTATATTGCCAACAGTGTGCAGGCGAGTTTGTCGTATTTGCCAATGAGCAAGCTTATCGAAGCCGCCACCAATCCAATGCCACCCAGATAGACCCATACCGCAGGTGCAGGCATATAATTGGGAACAAAGGATTCGACCATGGTCTTGGTGCTAAGAAAGTTTATCAACCCCAAAACAGCAAAAGGAATGGCGAATAGCCAGCGACCGAGCGATAAAAATGCGTTCATGCGGTAAGTACGTTTTGTATTGAGTGAAAGAAAAATGTTGGATGGACGAAATCCTAAAAACCTTGGCGAAAGTAGCAGAGTTGTTGCGCAAAAATATTTTTGTGCGAAAAATTTTCTGACCACAGGCTGTCAAATTTTCAACGTCGCCTTGCACGATAACACGGTTTCTGGCTCAATGCGTCTTCTCATAAGAGAATTATGCGAATCAGGGGTTGGGCAATAACATTCAAAATCACGGGATTTTCTCGGAGACCTATAAGGTTTTACAAACCTTATAGGTCTTTATAGACTGAAAGCATAACTGTGCTATAATTTAACCCCTGTTTCGCATGAATTATAAGAAAAATACAGAAAACCCCTGCTCACATTGCGAACAGGGGTTTTCTGTATTTTAATGTCCAATGTCCAATGTCCAATGTCCAATGTCCAATGTCCAATGACCAATGTCCAATGACCTAATGACCAATGTCCAATGTCCAATGTCCAATGTCCAATGACCAATGTCCAATGTCCAATGTCCTAATGACCAATGACCAATGTCCAATGACCTAATGTCCAATGTCCAATGACCAATGTCCAATGTCCAATGTCCAATGTCCAATGTCCAATGTCCTAATGACCAATGTCCAATGTCCAATGTCCAATGTCCTAATGAATGACCAATGACCAATGACCTAATGACCTAATGACCTAATGACCTAATGACCAATGACCAATGACCAATGACCAATGACCAATGACCTAATGACCAATGACCAATGTCCAATGACCAATGACCAATGACCAATGACCAATGACCTAATGACCAATGACCTAATGACCAATGACCTAATGACCAATGACCTAATGACCTAATGACCAATGACCTAATGACCAATGTCCAATGACAATTATACCTTTTCTCTCTTTCCTTTGGACAGCTTTTCAGTAGCAGTAGCTTGTACGGCTTTGCCACTGATCACATCTTCTTTGGTTAAATCTACCACGAGTGCCGAGGCAATAAAAATGGAAGAATAGGTGCCAAATAAAACGCCTACCAACATACCAAATGCAAAGCCTTTGATGGCGCCGCCGCCAAAAATGAAGAGGAGCAGTACCACAATGAATACGGTACCAGAGGTGATAAGGGTACGGCTAAGTGTGGTGTTGATAGCCAGATTGAACACTTCTTCTTTTTTGCGGCCAGCAAAAACCCCCATGAATTCCCGGATACGGTCATAAACGATCACCGTGTCGTTCACTGAGAAACCAATGACGGTAAGAATACAGGCGATGATGGCTTGGTCAATCTCCAGGGAGAAGGGCACGAGGCCATGCAGTAAGCTGAAGAACGTAAGCATGATGAGCGCATCGTGCAGCAGCGAAAGCACTGCGCCGAGCGAGAATTGCCAGCGGCGGAAACGAATCAACAAGAACAAGAAAATAAGGCTCAAAGCCCAAATACCTGCCTGGAAGGAAGAGTTCCGGATATCGTCTGCGACCGTAGCACTTACTTGGCTCGATGATACTATGTGTGTGCCGCTGCTACTGGTATTTTTGAAAGATTCAAGATCGGACGAAATGCCTGCAGCCGTAAGCCCCTCGTGCAATTTGGCCGAAACCCGATCCATCACTTTCGGACTTTGATCATCAATTAAATAGGAGGTAGTGATGTTGTATGTATTTGCGGTGTTGACGGCCTTGATAACCGGGTTGCCACCAAAGGCGGTGGAGAGCGGACTACGCAATTGCTCAATTTCCACAGGCTTGTCGAACTGCACATTGTAAGAATAACCACCTTTGAAATCAACACCCAATTCAAAACCGCGCCTGAAGAACGAAGCCACCCCAATGGCAATAATTACCACCGAGAATACGTAAGCGTATTTGCGCTTGCCAATCCAATCATAGTGGAAACCCACCAGCCATTTTTCTGACCATGGACGGCTGTAATTGATATCGCGGCCTTTGCTGACCCACCATTCGGTGATGTAACGACCCACCAGAACTGCGGTAAACATGGAGCAAATAATACCGATCATAAGCACCGTGCCAAAACCCTTGATAGGGCCAAGACCGAAATAGATCAACACGAATGCCGTAAGGATCATCGTGGCGTTTGCGTCAATGATGGCTGAAAGTGCGCGCGTGAAACCAGTAGATATTGCTTTTGCCATGGTTAGCCCATTGCGCAATTCTTCTCGAATACGTTCATAAATGATCACATTCGCATCCACGGCGGCTGCAAGCGTGAGTACGATACCGGCAATGCCTGGGAGCGTGAGTACGGTACCCATAGAAGCCAGTGTGCCGAGGATGAAAAAGATATTAGCCAACAAGGCAACTACGCTTACCCAGCCACCTTTGTTGTAATATACCACCATAAACGCGCAAAGGAACAGCACGGAGAGTATCATCGTCGTCAACGATTTGCTGATGTTGTCAGCACCTAGCGACGGGCCAACCTGGCTTTCCTGAACGATACGCGTACTAGCCGGGAGTTTGCCGACCTGGAGAATTTGGGCCAGATCCTGCGCTTCTTCGAGTTTGAACCCACCCGTGATGGAAGTGCTGCCACCTGTGATTGGATTGATTACTCTGGGAGCGCTCACCACCTCATTGTCCAGTAGAATGGCGACTTCGCGGTTGCCAGCGTTTGCGGCTTTAGTGGTCATGTCGGCCCAGATTTTTGCGCCGTCGTTGTTCATTTGCAGGCTTACCTGAATTTCTCCGCTGGTGGGGTCAGGATCGGCACGAGCCATTGTTACTACGGACCCATCCAGCGGAGCATTGTCAGAGCCAGGCCGTTTTTTGATGGCATATAGTTCGAATTTGCCATTGAGGCTTTCCGTAGCGCCCTGTGCATCGTCCACCGGCTTGCTTGCCCAGCGAAATCCAATATCTGCAGGGAATTTGGCCAACACGTCAGGACGAGCAAGGAGCGTGTCAATATCGTCCATCTTATTCTTGTCCACCCAAGCCAGCACAGAACCACCTTGGCCGTTGAGACCGCTGCCAAACAAGGAAAGAAGCGGGCCGGCCACGGAGTCAGTGTTTAAACGGTCCGTAACCACCGCAACTTTTTCTTTTGTAGTATCTGGATTGCCGTCTGGGCCTTTCGGAAAATCGTAAATCGTATCTTTCTCGAACACCTGTCCGCTCACCGCTGCTTTATTTACTTTAAGCATGTCATCGGCATTAATGAAGGCTTGGATGATGCCTTCGTCTTGGACACGGTAAGTTTCCCAAAACTCCAGTTTTGCCTGGCTTTGAAGCATTTCGCGCGCACGGGCAGGGTTGTCAATGCCCGGCAATTCGACCTGGATAAGATCGCGAGCAGCGTCGAGGCTAATATTGGGCTGCACTACGCCCAGTTTGTCAATACGTTGCTTGAGGCGCTTGTATGTCTCGTCCACCGTGCCGTTGGCAAGGGTACGGATGCTGTTGAGCGCGTCGGGGTCGGGGGCATCGAACTTGATGCCGCTGGCTTCGTTGCGGGCAAAAATGGATGCCAAGGACCGACCTTCGCCTACTTCCCTCCATGCTTGCGCAAAAAGGGCGATGTAGTCGCCTTGCTGTGTTTTTTGAAGCTCCGTGGCGCGGTCTAGCGCCTTGGCGAAATTTGGGTCTGAGCTATTGCCCGAAAGACTTTTCAAAAAATCGCGCAAGTCCACCTGAAGCAATACGCTCATGCCGCCTTTAAGATCGAGACCCATGGCCAATTGGCTTTTTTTCAGGTCAGCATAAGTGAATTTTTTGATGAGCGGGATTTCAAAAACCGTTTCGGTAGAGAGAGAATCCAGATACTGGGCATAGCATCCTTGCCAGCCGAGATTGGGTTTTTTGCCAGCACATTCATCCGCGTAAGCACGCGCATCGGATTCAATGTTGTTCGTCGGAATGACGAGCAGGTACTGGTACAGGCACACGATAGTGAGTGCAATGAGGAAGAAACGTACTACGCCTTTGCTTTGCATACCTCTTGAAAATAAGTGAGTTATTGAGTGAGCGGGTGTTTGAATATTGGGGGGTTCCGAAAAAAGTCCGCAAATGTAGAGAACGCGGAGGAAATCAAAGGAAGAGAATGAAAAATCGTCACTTTGGTAGCAATTTCTTTAGCTCGCCAACGATGTCAGCATACGCCGAGTCGGCATTAGCGAAATCTGAGACTGCCTTGCCCATGGAGGGCAAAGACTTGAGTTTTTCAAGCCCAGTACCATCAAAATCGGCCTTTTCGATTCGCAGTGGTATCATACGTCGGCCTGCACCGAGCGCATCGTACACCACTTCGAACCAATCTGTGGAATTGAACAGGTTGACCGTGATAAGTACCAACAAATAATCTGCATTGGCCATTTCGGCCTTTGCCTGAGCCACCAAATCTGTGGCGAGTACCTCGTTCACATTGTAGAGGCGAATTTTTTTCAGGATCTTCAGCACGTTCAGGTGCCGGTTGAGCATCTTACAGTGCAGCTCGTCTTCAGGAGCATAGATAACCACAAACTTGGGCACAGCCGCTACTGGAGGCTGTCCTGAGGCAATGGATTTGGATTCAAAATCACTTTCCGTCAGGCCAGTTGTCATATCCAGAATGGCTTTGTTGACGTTGGCAGCCACGAGTTTGTGGTCTTCAAATTTGATAAGCCCGTTGTTGTACTCTCGATTTGTCTGGCTCAATCGGCCTTCGAGCAAGATGGTCTGGCTGCGTTTTTCAGAGCCATCCGGGAGCAGGCTTTGCAAGTACTTGAGGGCTTTGAGTGGTTCGGAGACCACCAATTCTTCTAATTCTTTTTTTATGTCCGAAAGTGGTTTGGGTAGTGGCATGGGTTGAATTGGTAAAAATGTGGTCTGACGACTCAAAGTCGTCTGACCACTGTGCCTAGAGTTTTTTCTGTTTCGTGCTGATATTCGTCAGACGACTTTGAGTCGTCAGACGAAGCCTATTTCCCAATAAATGCAAAAATATCCCGGAAAAGAATGCCCCGGTTGGCAGGCGCCTTGTCGCCTCGGGCATTAATTACCAGACCGCCGCCATCTTCTGCGCCTTTGCCCGCATGGTGGATGGCCACTACTTTCCAATTGTTGTTGAAAATAGGCGATCCACTGCTGCCTCGTTTGGTGTCGGTTTTGTAAAAAATATACTGATTCAATTGACCAATAACCTCATTGGCAGTAAGTGCGATTTGTTTGACCTCCCCTTCCGGGTGTTGAATAATGGTAACCGCTTCGTTGAGCGATGGGATGGCTTCTTTGTCGAATTCTACAAAACCCCATTGACTCAGCGGAGCATCCGCGCGGTCTATCAATTTCACACGGGCAAAATCGAGTTCGGTTGGCGGACTGGTGATAAAGTCGGAGGGGTCAATGTCGTAGCTTGTACGGCTTTTGCCTTCTTCGTAATTAAATTCGATGCGCGCAGTTTTTGCTATTTCAGCGGACCCGATGACGTGGTGGTTGGTGAACACATGGCCGTCTTGCGTGAGAAACCCTGTGCCAAGATTGCCATCAGCACAAACGACCCGGCACACTGCATTGGCAGCAGCTCGGGCCTTATCAAGCCAATCTATTCTCACCAGGTGATTGATCGGGCCCAACACTTTTTCAAGGGTAGGCTCATCCGGCACTTCAAATTGGAAGGCGCCCACGCCGTGGAGTTTGGCGTTCAGGGCCACTTTGCGTGGAATTTCTTTCATCAACTCCGTCAGCGCGTACTTGGCCTGGGCTTCATAGCGACGGAACTCTTCAAAAGGTATCCGGCCCTCGCGCGACGCTTTGGCTGCCGAGCGCAGGTTGCTGTACTGGAGCGTCAGGTCTTGCCAGATGCCGGCCCCGGTTTGTTTGTCCAAATCTTTGAGGGTGTCGAGGGCTTTTTCGATTTCGTTTTCCTCGATTAGGCCGTTGACGGTTTCGAGGACGAGGACTTGGGCGTTTTGCATAGTTTAAAAATTTAATTCCTAACATCTTCCCCCCAACCAAGTTTTGCCCGGATGGTATTGAGGAACGTGGTGTCTTGTAATTGGACCAACCTTATCGGGAAGTCATTTTTGCGGACGGCCAACTGGTGGTGTATGCCGATCAATTCGAAACGAGAATCAAGCGAACAAATAAAATTGTCGGCACGGCCTTCGATTTCAAAGGAAATGACCGACTCATCTGATAGCACGAGCGGGCGGACGTTGAGGTTGTGTGGTGCAACGGGCGTTATCACGAAGTTGCCAGAATTTGGGAAAATGATGGGGCCACCACAGCTCAGCGAATAGCCCGTGCTGCCAGTGGGGGTTGCAACAATAAGTCCATCAGCCCAGTAAGAGCTCAAATAGTCGCCGTTTAAAAAGGTGTGAATGGTAATCATGGAGGAGGTGTCGCGTTTGAGCAGGGTACAGTCGTTGAGCGCGAAGGGCATTTCTCCGAAAATATGTGGGTTGCTTTCGAGGTAGATCATGGTGCGCTCATTGATAGTATATTGCCCTTGGGCGAGCATCCCGACGCTATGTCGGATGTGGGCTTTTTCGATGCTGGCCAAGAATCCAAGTCTGCCAAGATTGATGCCGAGCATGGGCACGCCCGAATCACGTACCAGTGTGGTAGCGGTCAACATCGTTCCGTCGCCGCCCAAAACCATGACAAAGTCAATGTTTTGAGTGCGAAAATTTTCGTACCCAGTAAACGGTTCCCAGATTTTGGGCATTTTTATGTGCTCCTGGATGTCTTTTATGTACGGCTCGTACACACTGATTTCAACCCCTTCGGCCTGAAGCGCATCAAAGGCTTCCTGCACTTGAGGCTGGTCTTTTTCTTTGTACTGTTTTCCAAAAACTAGGACACGCATGGGTTGATCGTTAGGAACACGGATGACACGGATGAGACACGGATTTAGTAAAAAAGAAGGCAAATCCGTGTCTCATCCGTGTCATCCGTGTTCCATTATGCTTAGGGATAGGACTTAGTGTCAGATCTTTTGTCGAGAATTGTTTTTTATTCCCAAATTTGCCGCAAGATAGGCAGCCATGTGAATTTGCAGAATTTCCTTTCGCCTCACACATCAAATTTGCCCTATCATTGCGGCGTACCCAAAACCCTAATCCCAAACCATAAACCATCATAATAATGGAATCAATCTCTTGCAACGAAGTCATTCAAAAGGAACAAGAACACCTGCGCCTGCGTCGCCAAAAACTCAACATTGAGCATGGCACGGAGGAAAAGCCCAACTGGTTCGGCATTGCCCTTTCGGGTGGGGGTATCCGCTCTGCCACCATCAACCTGGGCATTCTGAAGACACTCAACAAATATGGCATATTACAAAAAGCCGATTACCTGAGTACCGTGTCGGGAGGTGGCTTTATCCATGCTTATGTACAAGGAACGGCCAAAGAAACGGGTGATTTTGGCAAGCTTTTTAGTGCGGAGCACATCGAGGGCATGCGCAAGCACGGGGAATATTGGGTGCCACACACAGGCCTTTTGGGCAAAAACGGCAACCTGATTCTGCTCATCATATCCTTTGTGGTCAGTTGGCTTATGAGTCTGGTCAGCCCGATTATTGTAGTGGGCATTGTGTATTGCCTCTATCTTATCGGGGCGAGTTGCCTGGGCGAAAACCCTTTTACGAATTTAAACTTTTTGGCCGGGCATGATCTGTCCTGGTGGCTCATGGTGATTCCAGGCGGATTGCTCGCGATTCACTTTTTAGTGAACATTATACTGAATTTCAATCTCGGTATTTCCAAGCTATTCAATCGTGTAGAATCCATACTCGTAGGATTCATACTTATATTATATGCATGGATGGTTGTTATGGGCTATAGAGGCGTAGGCAACATACCATTTGATGATAAGGTGACGTACGGCATCATTGCGGTGTTGCTTTTTTTCATTGGCTTTTTCACCAATCCAAACGCGCTCAGTTTTCACCGGTATTACCGCAAACAACTGGCCGACCTTTTCCTGCGCTTTTCTGGCGACCATGATAATATGCCCTTGGGGAAAGTTTTTGATGCAAAATCTGATAACCCTAAAGACTACATCAGCCCTTACCCGCTCATCAACACCTGCCTGAACCTGATGAACCCATTAAAGGACGAGGCTTTTCAGGGCACAAAAACGAGCGACTACTTTTTGCTCAGTCCGTTTTTCTGCGGTTCTAAACTCGTGGGCTATGTGCCTACGGATCGCTATTTCGATTATCAACGTATGACACTCCCAGCGGCCGTAACCATTTCGGCAGCAGCCGTCAATCCTGGTATGGGCATGTATTCCAACAAGGTTTTGAGCCTGTTGATGACAACATTCAACTTCCGGCTCGGATTTTGGATCTCAAATCCACTCATTTTGGTAAAAGCACGTGCCATTGTGTGGTGGCCATTATACTTTTTCTACGAATTGTTGGGGCGCATCGGCTCCCGGAAAAAGATGATCAATATCTCCGACGGCGGCCATATCGAAAACCTTGGAGCCTATGAACTCCTCCGTCGGGGCTGCCGCCTGATCATCGCTGTGGATGCTGGAGAGGATAAAATTTACGCCTTTGCCGACCTCAACAATTTCATCATTCGTGTCCGAAACGAAATGGGTTTCGAGATCAGGTTTCGCGCCACAGAGCAGCCTGAGGAGCTGATTCGACCGCGCCCTTCGCAGGTGTATTCAAAAAAGCGCTATGCTGTGGCCGATATCTACAAATGCTGGGAAGAGGTGCCCGACCCCAGCCAGGAAGACGGCAAACGCGTCGTCAACTATTCAGAAAAAGAGCGGAACGAGCGCGGCCCTATTGGCACCTTTGTCTATGTAAAATCTTCCGTTCGGGCGCCGGAAGGCAAGCCTGATCTCGACAAAAGAGACGAATTGAAATACGGTACCTACAAGTACAAAATTTACCACCCCGACTTCCCGCACGAACCAACGAGCGATCAGTTTTTTGACAAAATACAATGGGAGGCGTACTTCCAATTGGGCCGCTATATTGGCGCAGAAGTACTAGGAGTCACAGATTTGGATGCCGCTGTTGCAGAAAAACCTACGGTGGAGAACCTTTTGGAATGGTTTGACTACGGCATCAACTTCTTTGAGGAGAAGCTACCTACTGCCGCCGAATCCGCAGTGCCGACTACCCGGAGTGAGGATGTTTTGGAAAGCTTCAAACTCCCTTCTGTAGCGCCCCAGGCTGTTTCGCCAGAGAAGGAGGAGGTGAAGTATCAGATGTAAGTTAAAATTGCCCAAAACCATGAGTGCCCCAAAAAAACTAAGTCCGACAACATAACTTTATGCACCTCGGTACTGGCCTGCTTTTTGCTGTAATAAAAAAGCCAGGGAATGAAAACTATGTTGTAGTTTTGCCCGATCTATTTTTTTTTAATCCGTATCTCATGAAAAAGTACCCGTAAGGCGCTGCCCATCTGTAGGGCAGCAGCACCCCGCTTTTCTCGTCACTTTTTCAGCATTTTTTCCATTCCGATTTGCTTTCAACGTACCCTGTTCGTGGGTGGGTGGAAGTATTGTGCATTCCTGACAAACCATGTTTGGAACCTGGGCAAACTGTTGCCCATGATGAACTTGAACCTTTTTTTAATTTTTTTCTCATGAAAAGAAATTGTCTACTCTTTCCGAGCCCAACAGCTTTTTTTGTCTTGGTCTCAATCATAAGTTGTACGCTCCTCGCTGTCTCCACTACTTCGGTCTCTGCTCAAGCCAATGCTGCGGTCGCCGCAGTCATTTCAATCGAAGATATTCCGCAAGAACCGGAATGGAAATCGCCAGCGGAATATTCAGCTGTTTTATCTTCTGAACGTGCAAATGCTGCTCAGACACTCGTTGCTCCTACTACTAAGGAACTGGTGTTTGCTTTGTACACGGGCTATGATCGAATGCTTGCCTACATGGAAGCAGACATGGCCGCAGGGATTCCAATCGAGAAAATTGCCGAGAACAATTTCAACAAAGTGAACCAGGAAGCAATTTCCGATCCGGCATTGGTCAATATGGAAGCAGCCGAATTCAATGCTTTGTATGTAGCATTGCTGGTGATGCTTCACCAATAATTCCGTAGTAGAAGTCTGTTCTCCACTGCAAAAGCATTGGATAATCCAATTTTTCATCCTCGTAATTAATTGTCATGAATAAAATTTCTACCTTCTTGAAATTGGGCGCAATAGCGATGTTATGCCTCACCCAATCGGTTAATATTATTGCACAAACAACCTTGATCAGCCCTACAGGTGATGGAGGTTTTGAAAACGGTGCAACCTTTGTTGCCAACGGCTGGACGGAAGTGAATGGTGCCTTCAACGGGTCCAACAACAACTGGTTTGTTGGTGCAGTATCCACGCCCTCCGCAGGCGCAAATGCTGCATATATTTCGAATGATGCGGCGGGTGCGACCTACAATTACCTCGTTACAGACGTTTCTACGGTACATTTTTGGCGGGATATCACTTTTCCCGCAGGGGAGACCAATATAGTCTTGACATTCAAATGGAAAACATTTGGGGAAGTAAATTTTGACTATGTGACGGTCTATTCCATGCCTACTTCCAACACACCTACTGTGGATAACCCTGTTGGTGCTTTTCAAAGTTGGTTGAATATCCCAGTCTCGTACCCGGGTGCAGTCATTCACTGTACTCCTCCCAACCTGAATGTTCAGGCAGCCTACCAAACACAGACCATTTGTTTGCCTGCGGCATACGCGGGCACAACCCGGCGGCTCGTGTTTATGTGGTCCAATGACCCTTCTGTAGGAACCCAACCTCCGGGTTCAATTGATGAAATATCGCTGGTAACCAGTCTGCCTCCTACAGGGCCGGCCAACTCGCCCACGGCTCTGATACTGACTCCCATTTCTGTTTCCCAAATTAATGGCTCTTTCACGGCAGCAGCCGGAGCACCTGATGGTTACCTTACGGTGAGATACCCTACTGGGGCTACACCTACCAATCCTGTGAACGGGACTACCTAATATTACAGGCAATACTTTGGGACTTGGCACCGTGGTGTCGGCAAGCGCGGCAACTACTTTTAGTGCAACGGGTCTTACCCCAAGCACGACGTATGACTTTTACATTTATTCCTACAATAGTGCCCCATGCGCGGGCGGGCCGCTTTACAAAACTACTGCCCCTTTATTTGGAACTGCCTCGACACTTGCCTGTCCTTCTTTGGCAGCAGGTACCTATACGGTGGGCCCCACGGGCACATACGCTTCTCTGACCGCCGTGACCGCAGCCCTTGCAGACGGCACGGCAGGCCCGGTCATTTTTGAATTGCAGGCTACCTACCTGAGCACGGTAGAGACATTCCCGATTACCTTTTTAGGCTCGCCTTGCCCTTATATCGGAGGGATCACGATTCGTCCGATAGCGGGTGCGGTAGCACTTTCTGTAACCGGCGCGGACGCTACCGGTACGATCAATATCAACGGCGCCAGCAACATTACGTTTGATGGCCGAGCAGGAGGAGTCGGTCTTTCGCAACTGACCATCGAAAACACCTCATTGACAGGCTATGCGATGCAATTCATCAACAGCGCAAGGTTTAACACCCTTAAATTCTGCACTGTTAAAGGGGTGAACACGGGTACTGCTAGTGGGGTTATCGTATTTTCAACTGCTATCGGCCTGGGATTTGGTAACAGCAGTAACACCATTGACAACTGCGATATTCGCGATGGCGCCACTACGCCCACGAACCTGATTTATGCTACTGGTACTACAACCACATACAATACCCAGAACAACAACGTCACCATTTCAAATTGCCTGCTCCACGATTGGTTCAATGCCACTTCAACCATTGCTGGTGCTGCAATCAACGTGACCACAGGATGTTCTGACTGGACCATCACGAACAACAGTTTTTACCAGTCAGTAGCCAGGACGTTCACCATGATCACCGCTACAGACCAGGGCGCGATATTCATTAATTCCACGGTCTTTGGGTTCAATTTCACCATTACCAACAACTTTGTTGGCGGTTCTGCTGCGCTTTGCGGCGGTGCGCCCTGGACGTATACCGGTGGTGCAACGGGCACCCCTACCCCCCGTTTGATCCGGATTTCCACATCCATTGGTTCGCCGTTTAATACCATCAGCAACAACACCATTGCCAATATTGCCATTACATCGTCGAGTACATCCACGTCACACAGTTTGATTTCACACCTAAACGGCAATGTAAATATTAACACCAACACGATCGGCTCGCAGAGCACCACCGGGAACATCACCTTTACCCTGGCCTCCGCTTCGACGGTGCCCTTCTTTGTGCCGATCTCTACTGGTACAGGGGCTTCTGTAAGTATGATCAATATTACCAACAACAATATTGGGAGCATTTTGGTCAATACAACCCTTAACGGTGCAGTGAGTTTCAGGATTATTTACGCGCAACCGCCCGCTTTGAGTAAGGTCACGATTAGTGGCAATACAATTGGGGGCACTGTTGCAAACAGCATTGAGCAACAGACAGGGGGTGCCTTAGCTGGTAACGGCATTTTGGCGGCCATCATGATCTTGAACCCCACCATAGGAGACGTTGTCACGAACAATGTGATTCGGAATTTGACCCAGACCAATACCTCCGCAGGCGGTTCGATTACCGGGATCAACGTTCAGGCTAGCGGCGGCAGGCATACGGTCACGGGGAACTCCGTTTTCAACATAACCACGAATGGTACGAACATTGCTATAAACAATGCCACATCTGTAGTAGGGATCACTATGACAGGTTCTCTGATTGGAGGCAGCAACATCAGCAACAATACTGTTTACAACCTGACCAATACGAACACCACGGTGGCAGGATTTATTCAGGGGATGTATTTTGGAACGGCGCTTGTGCCGCAACAAAACACCATTATATCCAGAAATTTTGTCCACAGCATTAACCTGGCCTCCATAACTGGCGGCATGGCTGGCATAAACATTCCCAATACGGGCAATGCGCGGATATTCAACAACATGGTAAGGCTTGGGGTAGATGCCAGCGGTGCTTCCATTACCACCTCGCTTCAGATAAACGGTATCCTGAAAGCCACCACCGGCAGTACGAGTATTTTTGCCAATACCGTCTTTATCGGCGGTACAGGCGTAGCCAGCAACGCGGTGAATACTTTTGCATTCAGGAGAACCGCTTCGCCGCTCCTTGGCAATGATACCATCATGAACAACATTTTCTACAATGCACGCTCCAATGCCAGCGGTACCGGCAAACACTATGCGGTTGGCCTGAACGCAGGCACCACCCTGGCGGAAGACTACAACGACCTTTATGTAGATGGTGCAGGCGGTGTGTTGGGTTTATTTGTTGCTGCCGATCAGGCCACACTGGCCGCCTGGCAAACAGCAGCAAACCAGGACTGGAACTCCGTTTCCGGGGATCCAAAATTGATCAACCCCAACGGCACCTCTGCGACCGTGGACCTGCACATACAGGCCGCCTCGGCAACCGTGGTTGAACAGGGAGGATACAATTTCCCTCCGCTTACCCAGGATTTTGATTTGCAAACCCGCTCCAGCCTAACTCCGGTGGACATTGGTGCCGACGCAGGCAACTTCCTGTTGCTCGACAAAACACCCCCTGCGATTTATTACAATACTTTGAATTATACCTGCAGCACGGGTGATCGGACGATCACCGGGGTGAATATTATTGATGCAACCGGCATTCCTTTGGCTGGAGCGCTTCGCCCCAGGATTTACTACAGGAAAAATGCAGGTGCTTACTTCTCTCAACCGGGTACCAACACAGGCGGCACTGCCTTTAATTCAACTTGGGACTTTACCATTGTGGCAGCAGACATGGGTGGTCTTGTAGCCGGTGATGTGGTTTCTTATTATATCATCGCACAAGACAACGCTGTGCCCATCAATATTGGATCAAACGCCCCTGGCGCGGTGGCCACCGATGTGAATACGGTCACGATACATCCAGTTACACCAGGTACCTATACCATTAATGCCACAGCACTAAGTGGCACATATACAGTCGGTGTAGGCGGCGCTTACACAACGCTCACCGCTGCTGTTATCGCTTACAACACAGCTTGTATCACCGGCCCTGTATTGTTCTCGCTGACAGATGCTACCTATCCCGGTGAAACATTCCCGATCACGGTCAATGTCAACCCTTATGCCAGCTCCGTCAACACCCTGACCATCAAGCCGGCAGCGGGTGTTTCGGCTGCTATAACAGGTACGCCGACGGTAGCACCCTTGGCCTTGATTGTTTTGAGCGGTGCCGATTGGGTGACTATAGACGGAAGCAATGGCAATGTAGCAAACACCATTTGTCCGCCTTCCGCAGCCAGCCGCGACCTTACCCTCACCAACACCAGCACCAGCACCCTTGGTGCCGTCATCTGGTTGCAAAGCGTACTCGCAACTTTTAACGGCGCTACGAACAATACCGTCAAGAACGTCAACCTGGTGGGTAATTTGAATACGCAAACCTTGTTTGGCATTGGTATGGGTTCTTCAGCTGGTATCAGTACCACAAGCCTCGGCACGGGTAACATCAACAACGCTTTTGTCAACAACAACATTAGCAAGACGACCTACGGCATTTATACCCAAGGTCCAAACCTGTCCAATAAAAATACGGGCAACGTCATCAATCAAAACCTGATCAATACTGTTGCTCCCAATAACGTGCGTTTGGGCGGTATTTTCACGGGATTTGAAGACGGCATCCAAATCAATGGCAACAATATTTCCGAACTTGCTGCTACCTCCGACATGTTTGGGATTGCCCTCGGTATGACCGCCATTTCGACCACTATTTTTACAGGAAACGAAGTGACCAACGCCACCGTGAGCTTCAACAAAATTGGAACGGTCATCAACACCGGCACCTTTGCCGCATCCGGTATCACCATCGCCAATGCGCTCACCGGCACGACTACGATTTCGAACAACATGATCAGCGGCGTTTTTGCCAACGGCACCGCTTCAGATTTCGCATCCGGTATTTTTGCCGGTGGAGGCCAGGGATCCACCACCAGGATTTATTACAACTCCGTTTCGCTTAGCAGGTCAGATTTGCTTACGGGAACCTCGCCCAACTATGCCCTGGCCATTGGTGGCGTACAACCTAATATGGACGTACGCAACAATATTCTTTCCTCCACCGGGAATAACGGTACAGGGAGGAACGTGGCAATCGGCCTTGCCTATACGGGCACTACAGGCAATTACCAAAACCTGACTTCCAACTTCAACGACTTATATGTAACAGGCACCGGTGCTGCAGTGGGCGTAACGGGGTCTTTGGCCACAGGCACAGGCATTTCAAGGACTACCTTGCAAGACTGGCAAACAGAAACCGGTCGCGACGGGAACTCGTACAACGTTGTGCCGAACTTTGTTTCCGGTGCTGACCTGCATTTGATCACGACCACCAACCAATGTCTGGATGCCGGCGGAACACCAATCGCAGGCATTACGACTGATATTGACTGCCAAACCCGCAATGCTACAACTCCTGATATTGGCGCCGACGAATTCACCAATCCGCTCCTGACGCTTACCATTACAGAAACTTCTGGGTTGGTAAACAACGACGGCATCATCTGCGCAGGCTCATCGGCAACCATTACCGCCACTGGTGGCGGTACTTACCTATGGAGCTTAGGTGGGCAAACCACTGCTGCCATCACCGTTTCTCCGCTGACGACCACAACCTACACAGTTACCGTGACAAACGGCACTTGTACCGATGTGATGACCACTACTATCACGGTCATTCCTGCGCCAACGCTGAGTGCCGCGCTTACTCAACCAACGACTTGCGTTTCGGTTGACGGTGCTATTAATTTGACCGTAACACCCCCAGGCACTTATACCTACGATTGGGCAGATGTGCCCGGAACGAACAATACGGAAGACCGAGCAGGTTTGATGGTAGGACTCTACATCGTAACAGTCACCAATACAACAACAGGCTGTACCAGTTCTGCCAGTTACAATCTTTCCGGCCCTGGTGGATGTGACATTTGCCCTACCATTCCGAACGTGAGTGCAACAGTCAGCCCGACCTGTGTAAATAGAATCTTTACCCTTCAATCCACGGGTTTGACAAACATGGGTGTCACCTACGGGATTATTTTCAAATCCTTCCCCGCTCCTACGATCGACCCTTACACGGGCGGAACAGTTTTGGCTACGGTGTTGAATGCCAACTTGACCGGGGGTGGCACGATTGCTACTGCTACGGCTTCTATTGCTGCTGTGGGCACTTATAATATCTACGCCATTCTCACACCTTCACCAACAGACCCGGTTTGTAGGCCTTCGGCGACCACAACGCTGACTGTAAACGCCCTGCCCACCCCTGGTACGACCGTGACAGAGACCTCTGGCATCGCAAACAATGACGGCATCATTTGCATAGGCGCATCGGCGACGATCACGGGCACTGGTGGCACCTCGTATGCATGGAGTACAGGAGCTTCAACGACCGCTATCACCGTCAGCCCGCTGGTGACCACATCGTATACCGTGACAGTAACCAATGCCAACGGGTGTACGGCTACTACCTCTCGTACCATCACAGTGAACCCCGTACCAACGATGTTCGCGGTAACAGGTGGCGGTTCGCGATGCACAACGGACAATGTGGGCCTAGTGGTGGGATTGAGCGGCTCACAAGTGGGTGTAAACTACCAATTGTTCCTAAATAATGTTGCGCTCGGTGCTCCGGTACCCGGCACAGGGGCAGCGATTTCTTTTGGTACGCAACTAACAGTAGGTACTTACACTGTTGTAGCAACTACTACAGCCACAGGATGCACAAGTGTGATGACCGGTTCGGTTACAGTATCTACTTTCAACTGCACACCGACGATCACGGACCCGTGTGTGTGCCTGAACAATGCCACGACCTTGTTTGACGGTCAGTTTGGGGAAACAATTAAAATTAATGCCCCCGGCACTCAAACATGGACGGTAACTGCCGTCAACGGTCTGTACAAAGATCCGAACGTGGCGCCTCCTTCTGCGCCGCTACCGATTACGGTGGGTACAGTCTTGACGAATTTGGGTGTTGCAATGAACATGTTTGAACTTAAGGGTCGTCATATAGACGCCATAGGCTACTCGATTACGATCTCGAACGGAGCGGGCACCTCCCTTTCGATCAGCAATTCCTGCAGCTATCCCAACCCAGCGATTACTTCCGACCTGAGTGCTGATTTTTGTTTGTTCTCCAACCCGGTCAACCTGACCGGCAACCCTGGCGACGCGAACATCGTGAGCCAGGGCTTCACGATCAACGGCGTTCCTGCCACTCAATTTGATCCTGGCATGGGTGTTGGCCAATATTTTATCGAATACACGGTAAACGGCGGTGTGCCAAAGGCCTTCGGCCCGAACGACCCCGGTTGCATTCAATCGGTTAGCCTTTACCTAAACGTCATCGCAACCCCCTCAAACCTCTCTTGCAATGATCTGGTGTACCTTTCACTCGGCGATGACGATTGCACCGAGGAAATTCTGCCCGACATGATCTTGGAAGGCACCTATGGCTGCTTCGACGACTACATTGTAGAAATTGACAGGACCTTGCCGTACGGCAATGGTCCGTGGGAACCTGGTATTGTGGGTGTCAACGACATCGGAAAGACCTACCAAGTGCGCGTAACGCATTTGGTTTCAGGGAATATGTGCTGGGGGAACATCAAAATCGAGGACAAAGCAGGGCCTGTGCTTTCTTGCGAGAATTTTTCGGTGCCCTGCAACACGCCAGACCTCAGCCCGCAATACCTGGAAAACGTGCTGGGCATCACCGATGCTATCCCAGGTTACACCGACTGCCAAAGTGTTACGCTAACTTGGGTAGACACCGAGACAGACCAGAACTGTGCATCCGGGCTTTCCAAAATTATAACCCGCAAATGGACGGCCACCGACGGCAGCGGCAACACCTCCACCTGCGAGCAAATCATCAGTCTGCTCCGCCCGGATGTTGAAGACCTGACACTGCCACCATTCTACGATGGCTTCCAAGCTCCAGGCTTCAACTGCACAGGAGCATACCCTACGCCCGACTGGATCGAAAGTCAAGGACTGCAGGGTTGGCCGTATGTTTTTGGCGTGCCAATCGGCTGCAATATCAACTGGGCCTATCATGACGTACTGATTGATGTCTGCGATGGCACTTACAAAATCGTTCGGATTTGGACGATCCTCAACTGGTGTATCGGTCAAATTATCCACTACGATCAAATCATAAAGGTTTCAGACGAACAAGGGCCGACCATGACTTGCCCACCGAACACTACGGTCTCGGCAGACCCGTTCCAGTGCTGCGCGACCATCAACCTCCCTAACGTGATAATATCGGACAACTGTAGCCGTATCAACAACATCGGTGGGATGGTGGTAACATTTGACCCATACACTGGTCAGCAAACAGGGATGCACACCTTTGACGGTACACTTGAGGACTTCCCAGGCAACAACTGGTGGGATCGCGATACTTTGGCAAACTTTGGCTGGACACCTTGTCTGCCCGTCGGTACCCAGACTGTCACCTACATCGTCGAAGACGACTGCGGCAATTCCACGCAGTGCAACTTCAACCTGACTGTACTGGATCTGGTGCCACCAGTGGCTGCCTGCGACGAGACGACGACGGTGGCAATTGTGACGAATGATCCCTTTGACTGTTATGATGGAACAAACGGCTGCGATTTTGGTGGCGTGGCCTGGGTAAAAGCCACGACATTCGACGACGGCTCGTACGACAACTGCAACGGGGTGAAGTTCACCATCCGCCGCATGGATCCGTATTCAGATTGCATCAACGATTTATGCGAGTCCTCTTTGGCAACCGCCGAATCCGACTCTATCAAGTTCTACTGCTGCGAGGTGGGCACGATTCAGACAGTTATCCTGGCCGTGTACCAGGTGGACATCAACGGCAACCTCATGCCTGGTATTGACGGCGAGCCGATCAAGAACGAGTGCATGATCCAGGTGGAAGTACAGGACAAGCTGAAGCCAGCTTGCCTGCCTCCTGCCCCAGTGACGGTGAACTGCGAGAACTTCGACCCAAGCCTCTGGGCTTACGGCAAGCCAGTAGTTGCTGACAACTGCTGCCTCGACACTTCTTTGGTGTACCAGGGCCAGTGCGGCCTGACGCACACCGTGAACTACAGCCTGTTCGACACAGTTTGTAACCGCGGCACGATCACCCGCACATTCCGCGCCTGGGACTGCCACGGCTTCTCGAGCCAGTGCACACAGCGCGTGTTCGTGACGTACGAGCAGGACTACTTCATCAAGTTCCCGAACGACGTGATCGTGACGGTATGCGACGGCACCGGGCTTTACGGCGAGCCGATCTTCTTTGGCGAAGACTGCGAACTGTTGGGCGTTTCCTTCGAAGACGAGATCTACACGGTAGTTCCTGACGCTTGCTACAAGATCGAGCGGACCTGGACGATCATCAACTGGTGCACGTACAACCCGAACCTTGACTGCATCTACGTTCCGAACCCGAACCCGAACGCGATCACCAACCACCCGACGAACCTTCCCGGTCCGACCGTGTCTGAATGCGGCACGCTGCCGCCATGGGCGCCGACGGTGGTCCGTATCAACCCGAGCGACCCGAGCACGACGCCATTCTGCTCCTTCTGGGAGAAGGACGCCAACTGTTACAAGTACAAGCAGATCATCAAGATCATAGACAACCAGAAGCCCACGGGCACTTATGTTGTTCCTGACTGTAACAACCAGAACTGGCTCACCCCGAACCACGCACAGTTGTGGAACGAGACGTACTGGTGGAACAACGGCCTGCAGACGCACGACCTGTGCGAGGAGCCTACGGACCTTTGCATCACGGGCACGGACGCCTGCTCTGGGGCGAACATCAACATCGAGTACCTGCTGTTCCTCGACCTTGACGGCGACGGCATAATGGAGACTGTTGTGAACTCTGTGAACACGGGCATCGCCGGCCTTGGCTGGAACAACGTGCTGTACAACAACCTGAACACTCCGAACTTCACAGGCGGCACGCCGCGCCAGTTCGACGAGCGTCTGGTATCGTTCAACCAAAAGTATGGCTTCACGATTCAAGAGACGGTGACGGGCAACAACAAAACAGCCTGCGTTCGCTGGAACACCCAGCAGCAGCAGAACACGTTTGTAACACCCGAGCTGCCGCACGGCACGCACAAGATCAAGTGGTTCATCTCTGACGGCTGCGGCAACAACGCCGAGTACGAGTACACCTTCACGGTGCGCGACTGCAAGCCACCTACTGTTGTTTGCATCAACGGCTTGAGCGTGAACATCATGCCTACAGGTATGATCACGTTGTGGGCATCTGACTTCCTTCAGTACACGGAAGACAACTGCACCCCTGCTGGCTATATCAAGATCGGCATCCGCAAGTGCGGCACCGGCACCGGCTTCCCAGTAGACGCTCAAGGCAACCCGATCTTATTTGTGACGTTCGACTGCACGGAGCTTGGCACACGTTGTGTTGAGTTGTGGGCGATAGACGCTGCGGTACCTGCCAACGCAGACTTCTGCGAGACCTACCTGATCGTACAGGACAACTTTGGGGTTTGCCCAAATGCCGACCAGATCAACGTGGCAGGCGCGCTGAAGACAGAGATGGCCGACGGAGTTGAAGAGGGCACGGTGTATATTGAAGGAACGAGCACTTTTACTCCGCCTTATTCTTACTTCGACCTTTCGGACGCTGACGGCATGTACCTTGTTGCGAACAACGTTCCTTTGGACGCCACGTTCGTGATTGCCCCTGAGAAAGACGACAACCCGCTCAACGGTGTTACCACCTACGACCTGGTGCTGATCTCGAAGCATATCCTGGGTGTTGAACCGTTTGACAGTCCGTACAAGATGATCGCAGCGGACGCCAACAAAAGCGGCTCGATCACGACATTCGACATGATTGAACTGCGCAAGTTGATCCTGGGGATCTACAATGACCTTCCGAACAACACTTCATGGCGCTTTGTGGACAAGTCGTTCTCGTTCCCGAACGTGAACAACCCGTTCCAGACAGCGTTCCCCGAGACGATCTCGGTGGCAGACGCGATGTTGAGCCAGATCGGCGAGGATTTCGTGGGCGTGAAGATCGGCGACGTGAACGGCACTGCGGTAGCCAACGCCACGATGCAGGCAGAAGAGCGGACTGCTGGCACGGCGATCTTCGACATGGAAGACCGCACGGTTAAGGCAGGTGAAGTATTTGACGTTTCTTTTGAATCTGCACAGCAATTGAAAGGCTTCCAGTTCACGATGCTGCTCAACGGCCTGGAGACTGTGGGCGTAGTTGAATCGGACAAGGTGACGGCTGGCAATTTCGGCCTGGTGTTCGAGGATGCAGCCACGGTTTCCATTGACGGTGCTCAGGAGTTCACGCTCCGATTCCGCGCTGAGAAATCTGGCAACTTGAGTCAGATGTTGGGTGTTTCCGGATCAATCACCCGGGCTGAGGCGTACGTGCCCGCCGTAGCCGGAGCGGAGGAGGGTCAAGTCAGAAGGCTCGATATTGCGTTCCGTTTCGGCGGCAAGACGCTTGCCGGAGTAGGCTTCGAGTTGTACCAGAATCAGCCGAACCCGTTTGTGAACAAGACAAGCATTGGGTTCTATCTGCCAGATGCAGCCGAGGCTACACTTTCTGTATTCGATGAAACAGGCCGTATGGTGTACCAGCAAAAAGGACAGTATGCCAAAGGTGGGAACATGATCGCGCTTGATCGTGTGCTGCTCAACACCACGGGCGTGCTGTACTACAAACTGGAAACAGATACGAATTCTGCGACGAAGAAGATGATCCAAGCCAAGTAATCCGAACAGAGAAAGCTTGGTCTTGCAGAAAGCAAGGCCAAGCCTCTCGAATCACAGAATAGAGCAACACACTGCCCTCGTCTACCACATTTGTGGGAAGGCGGGGGCAGTCTTTTTAAGGGTACTTGGTAATTGGAAAAGGGAAAGCAAGTCGTCATCGTAAAACTGCTGCTTGGCAGCCGATTAAAATAATGCACCGATTAGCCGATGAAATAATTATGCTAAGTCCTTGTTATTATTTGACGCTAAGTTTTTTAAGTATTAAATTATTTTGCTTTATTGTTTTTATGCGCTCAGGCCGGAGTGTCAGGGATATTGCAAATGCTAGATTTTACAAAAAAAAAATCCAAATAATCTATTGTTTGTAATTTGAGGGTGTCTACATTTGCCCCCGTAATTTGTTTTCGCTGAGGCATTACCTTTTATTTCTCTCTGCCTAAGCGATGACTTTTAATCTTCCTCCCCCCCGGGAAATCATTTCCTACCGTTTGATAATCTTCTTCCTATACCAATGGCTTTGTGATTTAATATCATAGGCCATTCTTCCTATCAGGCAATATAAATGTTGCCATCCGTAGAGGTCGAAGACGCTTAATCATTTTTTTACCTTGAATCTATTCCTTCACTAATCCTCTCCGAGGGATTGGGTTCTACGCTTCGCTTTTAATAATTTCTCGATTGCCTTGCAAAGGGCTTTGGTCGCTTACAAGCAGCCATTAAGTGCTATTGTTTTTCACAAGCAATGGTTGCTGTTGGCTGTGTGCTATTATCTGCTGATGGCGACTTTAGTAAGTTTCAGGGCAAAAAATTGATCAATTTCTCCCCTAAGGGCGTGTCTCACGCCTTTGGGATTAGTACCTGTTGTACTTTCTCAATTCATAATAACACTGGTTTTTCAAACCAATATTTCTCTGCTCTATGAACGCTTTTTACGCTCTGGTCTCCAACACGTTGCCCCTCCCGAAAGCTATGCTTATTGGTTGTTTCGCATTGGGCATTTTTACGACTACTTCTTTGAGTGCGCAAGTATTAGAGCCAGGTGCTGCTCCGGCGGCGCAGGAGGAAGCTGTGCAATCCAGCGCTGGCGAAGATGTTGGAGCGATCAATGTTTCGGGCTCCGGCTCTCCAACGCCGAATCAACCCAGCGGGGCAAACCCATTGGAGCCATTTGCCGATGCGTGGTCCGACTTGATCAATAACAAATTCGAGGGCGGTGCCGTCGCAGAGACGAACTGTGATTGTACAGACAATTTGGTGACCAACAGTAGTTTTGAGAATGGTACCACAGGTTGGAGCTGGTGGAATGGCTCGTTGGTTACAGGCACTTATGCTGCGCAGTGCGGTGCGAAGTCTGGGCAATTCCAACATTCTGGCAATGGCAATAAAGGTGGATACTACCAGGATTTGACGGGCATTGGCGTAGGAGAAACCGTTTCTCTGGCAGTCTATGCCGGACAACACGAACCTCAAAACTTTAATGCTTACGTTGGTTTTGAGTTTTATAAGAGTGATTGGACCTATATTTCAGATGATGTCGTGGAAGTGAATGGTGGATTGCCAGATATGGGATTTTATACTTTAGATGCCGTTGTACCTGCAAACACGCATTATGTGCGCGTGATTGGCTATTGCAATGGAAACTGGCTGAAGTCAGATGGCTGGTGCGTGACCGTTGCGCCTGATTGCTTAGCAGATATTACAGGGCTTAAATTCAATAAAATGGACGGTGGGACAGACATCACAATTACCAACGGCGGAACCTATAATTTGAGCGATATCGGCAGCAATTACAATTTGGAGGCAATCGTTACATCGGGGAGCGAAAGCGCCAAATTTACTGTTACAGGCCCAACTGGCGGCTCAAATACTGAAAACGCCGAGCCATACAACCACCCTGCCTCTGGTACGGCATGGTCACCAGCAGCGGGTACTTATACCGTAACGGTGCAACTATATTCTCAGGACAATCTTGGAGGATTGCTGTGCGATGAATTTACCATCTCATTTACGATCCAAACGTGTGATAATGTCACCAATGGTGGTACAATAGGTTACGACCAGGTGGCATGCGGAGTATCGTCTTACGACCCCGCCGCATTTGTCAACATCACTTTCCCTTCGGGAGGTTCGGGCAATCTTGAGTATATGTGGCTCAAAGCGCCTGGCCCAACCTGTCCAGCAATAGGTGATCCGTCATGGACACAAATAGCGGGCGCAGACCAGGCTACCTATAATGCGCCGTCCATTACCTCTAGTACCTGTTATTTGAGGTGTTCGCGCAGGGCAGGGTGTGTTGACTGGGACGGTGAGTCAAACAGGGTATCGGTTGTTTTTAACCCTGCAATCACATTGACAGAAACCCATGTCAACGTGCTTTGCAATGGCAACAGCACCGGTTCAATAAATCTTTCTGTAAGCGGTGGCACCTCACCCTATACCTATGCTTGGTCCAACGGCGCAACGGTGCAAGATATCTCAAACCTTGCCGCTGGCACTTACACCGTTACGGTGACAGATTCAAAAAGCTGTACCGCGACCAAATCAGTCATAATTACAGCACCTCCGGTGCTTTCGCTCTCCACAACAAAGGTGAACGTAAGCTGCAACGGAGGTTCCAATGGTTCCATTGACCTGACGGTAAGTGGCGGCACAAGTCCATATACCTATAACTGGACTGGCGGTGTCACCACTCAAGACCGTTCAAACCTTAGCTCGGGTACTTATACCGTGACGGTAACCGATGCCAACAGCTGTACCAAAACCATCAGTACTACCATCACACAGCCTTCAGTCCTTTCACTCAGCATAACGCAGGTGAACGTGCTGTGCAATGGAGGTTCCACAGGTTCTATTGACCTGACGGTTTCTGGCGGCACATCGCCCTACACTTATTCCTGGACGGGCGGCACAACGACGCAGGACCGCTCGAACCTCGCCACTGGCACTTACACAGTTACAGTGACAGATGCGAATTCCTGCACAAAAACCATTTCTGCCACTATCACAGAGCCTCCAGCCATCAGCCTGACCACAACTGTTACCAATGTACTATGCTCAGGGCAAAGCAACGGCTCGATTGACTTGACTGTATCAGGTGGCATACCTGGCTACAAATACGCATGGTCAACGGGGGCTACAACGCAAGACCTTTCCAACCGAGCTGCTGGCAGCTATACGGTGACAGTGACCGATGCAAATAACTGCACAAAGACCACCAGTGCTACCATTACACAACCCTCGGTTTTGTCCTTGAGCACGACGAAAACAGACGCTACATGCGGCAACTCCAATGGCTCAATAGACCTGACGGTTTCAGGTGGCACTTCTCCTTACACTTATTCTTGGAACGGAGGTCAAACGACTCAAGACCGCTCGAACCTTGCCGCAGGCACCTACACAGTTACGGTGACAGATGCGAATGCTTGCACAAAAACCGTTTCGTCCACGGTGAACAGTATCGGCGGGCCTAGCCTGACAGAGACGCACGTGGACGTGCTTTGCTTTGGCAACTCTACCGGCTCGATTGATATAACCGTGAGTGGGGGTACTTCTCCCTACACCTATTCCTGGACGGGCGGCGCAACGACGCAGGACCGCTCGAACCTCGCTGCTGGCACTTACACGGTTACGGTGACGGACGCGAATAGTTGCACTGCTTCCAAATCGGTGACTATAACGGAGCCTCCGGCACTGTCGCTGACGAAGACGCACACCAACGTGCTTTGCAACGGCAATTCTACCGGCTCGATAGACCTGTCGGTGTCTGGCGGGACAAGCCCATATACCTATAACTGGACTGGCGGTGTCACTACTCAGGACCGCTCGAACCTTGCTGCTGGCACCTACACGGTTACAGTAACGGACGCCAATTCCTGCACGAAGACCCTCTCGGCCACCATCACGCAGCCTGGGGTCTTGTCGCTGAGCGAGACGCACGTGAACGTGCTTTGCAACGGCAACTCCACTGGCTCGATAGACCTGACTGTTTCTGGCGGCACTTCTCCTTACACTTATTCCTGGACGGGCGGCGCAACGACGCAAGACCGTTCGAACCTTGCTACTGGCACTTACACGGTTACGGTGACAGATGCGAATTCCTGCACAAAAACCATTTCTGCCACTATCACAGAGCCTCCGGCTTTGTCGCTGACGGAGACGCATGTGAACGTGCTGTGCAACGGCAACTCCACTGGCTCGATAGACCTGACTGTTTCTGGCGGCACATCGCCTTACACGTATGCCTGGACCGGTGGAGCTACCACGCAAGACCTTTCTGGTAAAGCTTCCGGCACTTACACGGTTACGGTAACGGATGCCAATGCTTGTACCAAAACCCTTTCTGCGACGATT